>OLPZ01000793.1_pt1 | contig 23365 bp, 22 predicted proteins | sample 1672711 | NCBI WGS metagenome assembly OLPZ01 (sample SAMEA3136716, study PRJEB25190) | human gut metagenome
GGAGTGAGATCGCTTTCATGGCATACGGCGGGCACGCGGCACAGCCACGCACCAAACACCACCGGCACGCTCACAAAGCCGCCCTTGGAGAAGCACACATCAGGCTTCAGGCGGCGCATGAGCGCGATGCTCTGAAACGCGCCCCAGATCACCCGGAAGGGGTCGGTGAAGTTCTGCACGCTGAAGTAGCGGCGAAGCTTGCCGCTTTTGACGGCGTGATAGGTGATGTCGGGGAACCTGGCCATCATCTGGCGCTCGATGCCGTTCTCCGTGCCGATATAGTGGATTTCGTAGCCCGCCTCGCGCAGATGCGGAATCAGGCTCAGATGCGGGGTCACGTGCCCGGCGGTGCCGCCCCCCGTCAGTACGATGCGTTTGCTCATGGCGCGCTCCTAAGCTGGTGATTTGGCCGGTTGACCGGCAGGCTTAGTATACCACATTTTGGACTTTTGTGCACGGCCCGGCCCTCATCCGATGCGCTTGAGCTCGGTATGCAGCCGGTTTAGAATGCGCTTTTCCAGCCGGGAGATGTAGCTCTGGGAAATGCCCAGCAGATCGGCCACCTCCTTTTGGGTGCGTTCGCGCTGGCCGCCCAGGCCAAAGCGCAGGGTCATGATCTTCTGCTCCCGGGGGGACAGGCGGCCCAGGGCCGCAAAGAGCATCTGCCGCTCGGCATTCTCCTCCATGGAGCGGTAGACGATGTCCGGCTCGGTGCCCAGCACGTCGCTGAGGAGCAGCTCGTTGCCGTCCCAATCCGTGTTCAGCGGCTCGTCGAAAGAGATCTCCCCCTTCTGGTTGGCGGTCTTGCGCAGGTGCATCAAAATCTCGTTCTCGATGCACCGGGAGGCGTAGGTAGCCAGCTTGATGTTTTTGTCCACCTTGAAGGTGTTCACCGCCTTGATGAGACCGATGGTGCCGATGGAGATGAGATCCTCCAGCCCCAGCCCGGAGGATTCGAACTTTTTGGCAATGTAGACCACCAGGCGCAGATTGTGGACGATGAGGGTCTCCCGTGCGGCAGTGTCGCCCTGGTGCAGCCGGGCAAAAACCGCCTGTTCCTCCTCTTTGGAGAGAGGCGGCGGAAAGGTATCCGAACCGTTGATGTAGTCCACCCGGCAGGGCGGAGAAAATTTTTCCCGCAGCTGGGAGAGCAGCAGGCGGAATTTCCGGAGAATGGGTTGCATGAAAAGGACTCCTTTCATTCGAGCAGTTGTGGGTGAAAGATGGCGTTCTGTTGCGTTCCGCCGATGCCGACCATGGCATCCACCCGGCGGCTTTTTCCGGTGGTACAGTTCCGGATGCACACCTCATCCGGACGAAACAGCGGCAGCAGTCCCTGGGCCGTTATGGTGGCGCAGGGGATCAGCCGGTAGCCTTTCAGCTGTTCCGGCGGCGTGCCGTCCAGGAGCGGCGCAAGGGCTGCGGCACTGCATACGATGACCGGTGTGCCGGAAAAGGTGTCCGTCAGATTGTTGCCGGTGTCTGCCAGTCCGTCCAGTACCAGCTGGCGACTGCCCAGCCGGAAAAAGACCTGAAAGCGGTCGTCCGTGTGCCGGTGCCGGCGGCGGAGCAGGGTGCAGATATGGAGCAGAGAATATGCGGCGGCAGTGAATAGAACCAGCTGGAACAGGGAAAAATTGAGATAACAGCAGCTGTTTCCCCAGGCGGCAAATCCTCTCGGCGTCAGACTGTCCACCGCCAGGATCAGTCCGGCAAGCAGGAAGTTGCAGAGAAAAAAGCAGCCACACTGCCGGAAAAAGCTTTCCCGGTGCAGTCCGAACGCCAGGACTACCGCCGCAGCTGCTGCCAGAAGTTTCAGCAAAAGCTGAAGCAGGACCGGTAAAGGCGGCAGCAGGATCAGCAGAGAAAACAGACTGCTCCCGGCGGCAGCCAGTCCGCACCGCAGCCATCCCAAAGGCGTATGCGTCAGCTTTGCAGCCGCACGCAGCAGAAAATAGTTAACATAGAGGCTCTGCAACAGCAGAACGTCCAGGTAGATCGTGGGCAACTGTCATCACCTCTGAGAACCAGTATACCACTTCTGCGGTGCGATACCTGTCGGGAACGGACGGGGGAATTCGGTGGGTGATGCCGTATGGATGGCGTTTGTGTGCGAAATTTTTATGACTTGACGAAAGCAGTGGAATTGTGGTATAATAGCATTGACAAAGGTGTCACAGATGGGGATCTATGGACATCGTTGTCACAGAAGAAAAACCGTCCATGATTCAACGGAAACGACTGGATACAGTCAATCGCTGCGAAAATACGTCAGCGCTCGTTTCGTGCCTGTCGGCGCATCTGCCGGAACAGGAAACGGGTTCTGATGCCTTTTCGCTGTATTTTCCCACAAATCTCTCACGCTTTTGGAAAAAAGAAGATCCGGGACTTCTTCTACCCGGATGACACCGGACTGTTTCGGCGTTTCCCAAAAAAGGAGTATTTGAATGAATCAAACAGAGAACAACCGACCGTTGGTGGATGGCGTTCCGGCGCTGGAACGCAAGCTGAAGGAAGTGCGTGAGGCACAGGCACAGTTTGCGACATTCTCGCAGGAACAGGTAGACCGGATCTTCCGGGCAGCTGCGCTGGCTGCAAACCACGCACGTCTGCCGCTGGCAAAAATGGCAGTGGAAGAAACCGGAATGGGTGTCGTAGAAGACAAGGTAATCAAGAACAACTATGCCGCTGAGTATATCTACAACGCCTATAAGCATACCAAGACCTGTGGCATCATCGAACAGGATCCCGCCTATGGCACGACCCGTATTGCAGAACCGATCGGCGTAGTGGCTGCGGTCATTCCGACCACCAACCCCACGTCAACGGCGATCTTTAAGTCGCTGATCTGCCTGAAAACCAGAAATGCCATTATCATTTCGCCCCATCCCCGTGCAAAGAAAAGCACCATCGCTGCGGCGAAGATCGTGCTGGATGCAGCCGTGAAGGCAGGTGCACCGGAGAATATCATCGGCTGGATCGACATTCCGTCTCTGGAAATGACCAACACGCTGATGCAGGAGGCTGACATCATTCTGGCAACCGGCGGTCCGGGAATGGTGCGTGCAGCATATTCCAGCGGCAAACCGGCGCTGGGCGTTGGTGCCGGCAACACCCCGGCAGTGATCGATGCCTCTGCGGATATCCGCAAGGCGGTAAACTCGATCGTACACTCTAAGACATTTGACAACGGCATGATCTGCGCATCGGAGCAGTCTGTGATCGTTGACAAAACCATTTATGACGCAGTCCGCCAGGAATTTTTGAAGTGCGGCTGCTATTTCCTCACGCCCGATGAGACTGAAAAGGTGCGTAAGACCATTCTCATCAACGGCGCACTCAACAGCAAGATCGTAGGTCAGCGTGCGGCAACCATCGCAGGACTTGCCGGCGTGACCATTCCGGAGGAAACACGTGTCCTCATCGGTGAAGTCACTTCTGTGGACATCAGCGAAGAGTTCGCACACGAAAAGCTCTCTCCTGTACTGGCAATGTACCGTTCGGAGAACTTCGAGCAGGCAGTGGAATATGCGGACCAGCTGGTCAAGGACGGCGGCTATGGCCATACAGCATCCCTCTATGTGGATGAGGTCAACCACCGGGAAAAGATCGAACAGTTTGCGGCACGGATGAAGACCTGCCGTATCGTAATCAACACACCGTCCTCTCACGGCGGTATCGGTGATCTGTACAACTTTAAGCTTGCGCCGTCTCTGACGCTGGGCTGCGGTTCCTGGGGCGGAAACTCTGTCTCGGAAAACGTAGGCGTAAAGCATCTGCTGAACATCAAAACCGTTGCTGAGAGGAGAGAAAATATGCTGTGGTTCAGAACACCTGAGAAAGTTTACTTCAAGAAAGGTTCTATGCCGGTTGCACTGGATGAGCTTGGAACAGTAATGCATAAGAAGAAAGCATTTATCGTAACAGACTCCTTCCTTTACAAGAACGGATATGTAAAACCGATCGAAGATAAATTAGATGAAATGGGAATCCAGCATACATGCTTCTTCGAAGTAGCACCAGACCCGACACTTCAGTGTGCACGCAAGGGTGTTGACCAGATGAGACAGTTCGAGCCAGATACAATCATCGCTCTTGGTGGTGGATCTGCAATGGACGCAGGTAAGATCATGTGGATCATGTATGAGCATCCGGAAGCAAACTTCGAAGATATGGCTATGGACTTCATGGACATCCGTAAGAGAGTATTTACATTCCCTAAGATGGGAGAGAAAGCTTACTTCATAGCTATCCCAACATCTTCAGGAACAGGTTCTGAGGTAACACCATTCGCAATTATCACAGACGCTGACACAGGTGTTAAATGGCCAATCGCTGACTACGCTCTGCTTCCAAACATGGCAATCGTAGACGTAGACAACATGATGACACAGCCGAAGGGACTGACAAGTGCTTCAGGTATCGACGTTATGACACATGCAATCGAGGCATATGTATCTATTATGGCTACAGATTACACAGATGGTCTTGCTATGAAGGCTGTTAAGCTTGTATTCGAGAACCTTCCATCTGCATACGAGAACGGAGCAAACGATCCGAAGGCTCGTGAAGAGATGGCAAACGCTTCCTGTATGGCTGGTATGGCATTCGCAAATGCATTCCTTGGTGTTAACCACTCCATGGCTCATAAGCTTGGTGCTTTCCACCACCTGCCACACGGTGTTGCTAATGCAGTAATCCTTACAGAGGTTATGAGATACAATGCAGCAGAGGTTCCGACAAAGATGGGAACATTCTCACAGTATCAGTACCCACATGCACTTGCAAGATACGCAGAACTCGGACGTTTCGCAGGATGCACAGGTAAAGATGACAAAGAAGTATTTGAGAACTTTATCGCTAAACTTGAAGAACTCAAAGAGAAGATCGGAATCAAGAAGACAATCAAAGATTACGGCATTGATGAGAAGTACTTCCTTGACACACTTGATGAAATGTCAGAGCAGGCATTCAACGATCAGTGTACAGGAGCTAACCCAAGATACCCACTCATCCAGGAGATCAAAGATCTGTACCTGAAATGCTACTACGGAAAATAAATCGCATTGCATAAGCAGGCATATGACTGTTAGAATCTAAAATATACGAAGAGAGACAGAATGATGTTGAAAAGCATTGTTCTGTCTCTTTTTTACGTGAGCAACGAGCCAAAGTCTGTGCTTGCACAAGACCTTGGCGACTGCCGCGATAACTTGGAAAATACAGTTTTTGAGTTTTCCAAGTATACGTGAGCAACGAGCTAAAGTTTATGATTGTTAATAAATAGACAATATATAAGAGGCAAAAAAACTTGTTAAAAACTGCACAAACTTGCTCTAAAGGGGTTTTATTTCTAAAAATTGTGAGATATAATGACATCATCAAAACAAAGTAAGAGCCGTAAGGCAAAAGGAATAGCCCCATAGAGCTGAGATAAAATAAAAGCAGACAAGAAGGAGCGTTCAAGATATAAGGAGGTCTATATTATGAAGTTAGAAGAAAAAAATCTCATCGTGAAACGTGCTTACAAATCAGTCTATAAATGTGATGATTGTATCGTGAAAGTTTTTAATGAAGGACATCCGAAGTCAGATGTATTTAATGAGGCTCTGAATACTGCAAGAGTAGAAGAGACAGGTTTGGACATTCCGAAGGTAAAAGAAGTAACTCAGATTGATGGAAAGTGGGCAATTGCTATTGAGTACAAAGCAGGTAAGACACTTGAGGACATGATGGAATCTGATATGAAGAATCTGGAAAAATATATGGAAGACTTTGTTGATCTCCAGTTACAGGTTCAGAGTAAGAAATCACCGCTTCTGAAAGGAATGAAAGATAAATTAGCTCGTCAGATCAATGGATTGAAAGATCTTGATGCGACTACACGTTATGAACTTCTGACAAGACTTGAGAGTATGCCAAAGCATAATAAAGTATGTCACGGAGACTTTAATCCGAGTAATGTGATCGTAGGAAAGAATGGAAAGATGACTGTGGTTGACTGGGCTCATACAACACAGGGAAATGCAAGTGCAGATGCAGCAATGACATATTTGCTTTTCGCACTGAAAGATCAGAAAGTAGCAGATCTCTATCTGAAATTGTTCTGCAAGAAGAGTGATACAGCAATGCAGTATGTACAGCAGTGGCTTCCGATTGTGGCAGCAGCACAGTTATCTAAAGAAAATGAACTTGAAAAAGATTTTCTGATGAGATGGATTGATGTTGTTGATTATCAGTAGAAAATAGAGTTGTTTCTAAAAAAGAAGCGCTGGAAGATGAAAATGAAATCTTCCGGCGCTTCTTAATCTTCTTTTTATTATTTTACCAACTTGTAAAGAAAACGTTATCGCCAATTACAACACCGGTTCTGCTTGTCGATGGTGCGTACAGGAAGTAATAACAGTCGGCTACGGCAGCAAGACGAGCTCCGTTGATCGCATCCTGTGCAACCTGGATAGAAAGACTTCGTGGACCTTGCTTTAATACACGGTCTAAGGAACCTGTCCATACAGGAGCAAACTGTCCTTGGGCATAGATGACATCATGAATAGAATTCGGAAAGCGACTGCTATATACACGATTCATAATGACTGTAGCAACTGCAAGCATAGAGTCGTAATCATAGTGGGCCTCACATTGCAGGATTGCTGCAAGAAGTGTAAGGTCATCAGACGCAATGGCAGATCCGGAACTATTGGAGCCACCAGAAGAACTTGAACTTCCGGAGGATGAGGAACCTGAATTGCCGGAGTTCCCAGAGGAACTGGAAGTATTCGCTTTGTTCGCACTGGCAGCAGCCTCAGCTTTTGCAGCTGCTTCGGCTTTTGCAGCGGCTTCCGCCTGTTTCCTGGCTTCTTCTGCCTGACGAGCTGCCTCTTCTTCTTTGGCTTTCTGCAGTTTTGCATTCACTTCATTCAAATTAGTAGAAGTTGCAGCAGCTTTTGCCTGTAATTGTGTCTGCTGTGTCTGCAATTGGTTCTGTAAATCTTTCATGGAAGCCTGCTGTGCTTCCAGGTCTGCTTTCTGATCGGCAATCTGCTGGTGAACATCTTTCAGATTGTTCAGAGCTTTGCGGTCGTAGTTACTTAAATTTTCAATAAAATCAGCTTTGTTTAGAAAATCTGACATATTTTCTGCTGAGAAAAGCATCTCAAGCATTGTAGCACTTCCGTGCTCATACATATATTTGATACGGCTTTTCATATCTTCATACTGCTGATCTTCGTTTTTCTGCGCTTTCTCAAGATCATCCTGTGTTTTGTCTATATCACTGTTGAGGATCTCAACCTGCATCTCAGTATCAGATATCTTCTCACTCAGGGTGAGGATATCCTGATTGATGCCTTTTAATTCGTTCTCAAGGGCAGAGGTCTGGTTTTGCAGATTGTCTATCGTGTCTGTAGCATAGACAGGAAGTGCAGAAAATACAATTGCAAGGGAACAAATGAGCGCGGTGCCCGTATGTAGCTTGCTTTTTTTGTAAAATGCCATAATCTCAATATCCTTTCTTTAAATGACATTGCATAGTTGTCGAAAACCTATTATACTATAAAACAGAGAATTAATCAAATTTGCGCGAAACATTTTATGATTGTTTTACAAAATGATTAAAAAGATGTTACTTTTTGTAACAATTGACGGATAGAAAATACAGAAGATAAGGAAAAAAGTATGGAAAAAAAGGAAATTAAGATTGTTGGATTAGACCTCGATGGAACACTTCTTACAGATAAGAAGGAACTTCTTCCTTATACGAAGAATGTAATCGGAGAGGCACTGCAGAATGGTACAGTTGTTCTTGTTGCAACCGGAAGACCATGGACAGGAGTTCCGGAAGAATTACGTGAGCTTACGGGGATGGATTATGCACTGACTGCGAATGGGGCAAGGATTATTGAGACGAGAACCGGAAAGGTACTGGAAGAACATCTGTTATCCAAAGAAGCAGCAAAAAAAGCAATTGCAATCGGAAGAAAATATGATACTCTGTTGGAAGTTTATTTTGATGGGCAGGGATATGCTCAGAAAGATGAGATCGCGCAGGTGAGAAAGTATCATAAGAATCCGAACATGTGGGATTATTTTCTGAGAACACGAATAGCGGTAGACAGACTGGAAGATCTGCTGGATGAAAAAGAAGGGAATCTTGATAAAGTACAGATGTTGTTTGCAGATATGGAAGAGAGAGAAGAGGCATGGAAAGAGCTGGAGCGAGAAGGCGTCTTTGAACTGGTTGGCTCTCTTCAATATAATATAGAAATCAACGCAGTTGGTGTAAATAAAGGAACCGGACTTGTGAATCTTGGCAAGATGCTTGGAATCAGGCGGGAAGAGATCATGGCGTGTGGGGATGGCGATAATGATATCGCAATGCTCAAGGAAGTTGGATTTGGGGTTGCCATGGCGAATGCCGAAGAAAAGGTCAAAGCTGTAGCTGATTATATTACGGAGAGCAACAATGATGAGGGGGCTGCAAAGGCCATCGAGAAGTTTGTTCTGAAACGAGGAGGGGAATCATGTTAGAAGTATTAAAGGTTATCATTTTAGGAATTGTGCAGGGAATCACAGAGTGGCTTCCAATCAGTAGTACAGGTCATCTGATTCTGGTAGAGCAGCTGATCCAACTGAAGCAGAACGAGGCATTTACGAATATGTTCAATGTGGTGATTCAGTTTGGATCGATCCTGGCAGTTGTAGTAATTTATTTTCATAAGTTAAATCCGTTCTCACCGACGAAGACGGAAAAGCAGAAGAAGATGACAATTCAGTTATGGATTAAAGTAGTGATCGGAACAATTCCGGCACTGATCGGAGGATTGTTGCTGAACGATCTGATTGAATCAAAACTGAGTAATGCATATGTTGTTGCATTGATGTTGATTGTTTATGGTATTTTATTCATTGTAATTGAAAAACGTAATGAGACAAGAGAACCGAAAGTAAAAAGACTCTCTCAGCTTTCTGTGAAGACAGTTCTTCTGATCGGAGTTTTCCAGATGATGGCGATGATTCCTGGGACGTCCAGATCCGGCGCAACGATTGTCGGAGCACTGGCACTTGGGGTTTCAAGAAGTGTTGCAGCAGAGTTTACATTTTTTCTTGCAATTCCGGTTATGTTTGGAGCAAGTGCACTGAAGTTGTTTAAGTTCGGTCTGGCATTTACCCCAATGCAGGTATTTCTGCTTCTTCTTGGAATGATCGTATCCTTTGCAGTATCTGTTATAGCAATCAAGTTCCTGATGAAATATATCAAGAACCATGACTTTAAGGCATTTGGATATTACAGAATCGTACTTGGAATCGTTGTATTTTTATTCTTCGGTATCCAGGCTTTATTCAAATAAGGTATGTATTATTGAATAGAGTGCAGTGTGTTTTACTGTTCACAGTTATTGTGAACAGTAAAATTTTGTATTTCCAAAAGAAATCGTGCATAATTACGTCTTGCATTTTATGAAAAGCATGTTATAATTATTAACATGTTTTGAATTTTTATGCAGAGAAAAGAGGAGGCGCTTAATATGAAGAAGTTTTTATCAGTATTTCTTACTGCAGCATTAGCAGTCAGCATGCTGGCAGGTTGTGGTAGTAAGAACGAAACAGTAACAGCAAAGGTAATCGATATTGACCTTACAAATGAAGAATATGCATTTGGTGTGGACAAGAATCAGCCGGAACTTCTTGAGAAGACAAATGAGTTTATTGCAAAGATCAAATCAGATGGAACACTTGATGAGATCTGCAAAAAGTATTTCTCAGACGGAGAGCCGGAAGCAGTAAAATCAGCAACACTTGATACATCTAAGGATCAGTTGGTTGTAGCTACAAATGCAGCATTCGAGCCATTTGAGTATACAAAGGGTGAAGATTATTATGGAATCGACATGGAGATTGCAAAGCTTCTTGCTGATGAACTTGGAAAAGAGCTTGTAATTGAGAACATGGATTTTGATGCAGTTTGTCTGTCTGTAAGCCAGCAGAAATGTGATATTGCTATGGCAGGACTTACAATCAATGAAGAGAGAGAAGAATATGTTACATTTACAGATTCTTACTATTCAGCATCCCAGCGTTTGATCGTTCCAAGCAATGTTACAACATTCGATGATTGCAAGACAGCAGATGACGTTGCAGCTAAGCTTGCTGAGACAAAATCATCTGACCAGATCGGTGTTCAGCAGGGAACAACAGGTCAGTACTATGTTGAAGGAAGCGAAGATTGGGACTTCCCGGGACTTCCGGCAAAATGTGTGACATACAAGAGCGGATCACTTGCAGTACAGGATATGCTCAATGGAAATATTCAGTATGTGATCATTGATGCAGCACCGGCAGCAGCAATCACAGAAGCAATCAACGCAGTTCAGTAAGAGTATTTACTAAGAATTTACAGGCAGTAAAATAACAGAATTTATTAACGAGGGAAATACAGGCAGAAGATGATGCATGCATTTTCCTCTTTTTGGAGAAAGGAAACAAATGGGGAATTTTAGTCAGAAAGTAGACAAATTTATTGATATATTTCTGAATCAGAATGGCTATGTGAAAGTAGTTCAGGGACTGCACAATACTTTGCTGATCGCAATCTGCGGTCTGATTATCGGTATTGTGATCGGTACTTTGATCGCTACAGTCCGTGTGATTCCGAAATATAAAACTCTTCCGAGAGTATTGAATCATATTTGCAGCTTTTACGTTGCATTATTCAGAGGAACTCCTATGGTAGTTCAGCTCCTTATCTTTTATTATGTACTCCTTCCGATTTTTGGGGTGAAGATTACCGGAGTACAGGTTTCTATGGTTGTATTTGGTCTGAATAGTGGTGCATATATTTCAGAGATCATGCGAAGCGGAATCCAGTCTGTCGATCCGGGACAGATGGAAGCCGGAAGAGCAGTCGGACTCAGTTTTGGAACAAGTATGATGAAGATTGTGATTCCGCAGGCTGTAAAGAACATTCTTCCGACACTTGGAAATGAGTTCATTTCTCTTATTAAAGAGACATCTGTAGTAAGCTTTGTTGGCGCAGCTGACCTTTATGTTGCATTTAACTATATCGGAAGTAACAGCTACGAATTCATGGTACCGTACCTTGTAATGGCGTTAATCTACATTGCACTTGTGCTTGTGATTACATTACTTGTTAAATTATTAGAAAGGAGCCTGAAGAAGAGTGATAGACGTAATTAATCTGCAAAAAAGCTTTGGGGACAAGGAGATTCTGAAGGGAATCAATGTTACGATCAATAAAGGCGATATCGTTGCGGTACTCGGACCATCCGGCTCCGGTAAAAGTACATTTTTACGATGCCTGAACTGTATGGAAGACCCGACAGGAGGAAGTATTATCTTCAATGGTGTTGATATCGCAGATATGAAGGTTGATATTAATCAGCATCGCCGCCATATGGGAATGGTTTTCCAGCATTTCAATCTTTATAATAATAAGACAGTTCTTCAGAATGTCATGATGGCACCTGCATATCTAAGATGTAAGGACATTGATAAGGCAAAGAAAAAGAATCGTATGATCAAATTTAAAAATATGTTCCGTGGAAGTGACAAGAAGGAAGAGCTGATTCCGATCACTGAGACAAAGGAGCAGATCAAGAAAGAAGTAAAGGAGCAGGCAATGGCTCTTTTGAAGAGAATCGGATTGGAAGATAAAGCGGATGTGTATCCGTCTACACTTTCCGGTGGACAGAAACAGCGTGTCGCGATTATCCGTTCCATGGCTATGAATCCTGATGTGATTCTTTTTGATGAGCCGACTTCAGCACTTGACCCGGAAATGGTAGGAGAAGTACTTGAACTGATGAAAGATCTGGCAAAAGAGGGAATGACAATGGTTGTTGTTACTCATGAGATGGGATTTGCCCGTGAGGTTGCTTCAAGAGTTCTTTTCATTGATGACGGTCAGATTAAGGAAGAAGCTGCCCCGGCAGAATTCTTTGAACATCCGAAAGATCCAAGACTTCAGGAGTTCCTTTCAAAGATCCTGTAAAAGAAAATGCGTAGCATTTTGGAGGTTGGTTCTGAACAGTTACGAAAAAATATTTAATTTTTAATCTATAGAATATCTGTTTGGTATTGTGTTACAATATTGAACAGATATTTTTATATATAAGGAAATGGTATTGAATGAAATGTGATGGAAAGAAAAAATACGAAGCAGATGATTTGGCATGTGAGAGGCTGCAAGAAACAGTAGAACCACTTGTTGAATGGTTTCGGGAGAATCAGAGAGATCTTCCGTGGCGGAAGCATGTGAATGCGTATCGGGTCTGGATTTCAGAGATTATGCTGCAGCAGACGAGAGTGGAAGCAGTTAAATCTTATTACACACGATTCCTGGAAGAACTGCCGGATATCAAAGCGCTGGCTGAAGTGCCGGAAGACAGACTGCTTAAGCTGTGGGAAGGACTTGGCTACTACAACAGGGCGAGGAATTTAAAGGCAGCAGCACAACAGGTAATGGAAGAATATAATGGTGTATTCCCGGATACATTTGAAGAGATAAAAAAGTTGAAGGGAATTGGCAGTTATACAGCCGGTGCGATCAGCTCTTTTGTTTATCATCAGCAGAAACCAGCGGTAGATGGCAATGTTTTTCGGGTGGTTACAAGAATTCTGGAAGATAGTGATGACATTATGAAAGCAAGTACAAGGACAAAGATAGAACGTATGCTTGAACAGGTGATTCCGGCAGAGGCACCGGGAGATTTTAATCAAGGATTGATCGAACTTGGGGCAATCGTCTGTCTGCCAAATGGAGAACCAAGGTGTGAGAGCTGTCCGATAAGGGAATTTTGTCTTGCATACCAGGATGAATGTCAGATGGACTATCCGGTCAAGAAAAAGGCGAAAGAGCGAAGAATCGAGAAAAGAACGATTCTAAGATTCTGTGATAATGAGGAAATTGCGATTCGCAAAAGGCCGGGAAAAGGACTCCTTGCAGGATTGTATGAATTTCCTAATGTAGAGGGACATTTAACACAAAAAGAAGTTATAGAATATGCAAAAGAGTCAGGTCTTACGCCGGTGCGCGTGAAGAAGCTGCCAAAGGCGAAGCACATTTTCAGTCATGTGGAATGGCATATGACCGGATATGAGATTTTGGTGGATGAGTTGGAAAAAGAATTTCAGAATCCTGAGATCATATTTGCAGGAAAGAAGGACCTGGAGAAAAATTATGCAATTCCGAGTGCATTTTCTGCATATCTATAAATGAAGAGGATGAGAATACTGTGGTAGCTGAAAAATCTGGAAAATAAAAATAGAGCGCTTAAAATAGAGTCCACTCTGTTTTATTGAAAAAAAGGGCGAAATATGTTATAATATCTCTTATAGTTTAAAATGCATACGGGAGAGTTTTAGCAGAAATGAGTACAAAAACAGAATTATCGAAGCAGCAGAAAAAATCACAGGAAACAAAGGAAAAAATCTTTCAGGCAGCGAAGAAGATTCTTCAGAAGAGCGGATATGAAAAATTGTCAATCAAGAATATCTGTGAAGAAGCAGGAGTGTCGAACGGAAGTTTCTATCATCACTTTAAGACAAAAGATGATTTGCTGTCTTATTATATAGAAGACCAGCCTACGATGGGACCGGATCTGCTGGAGACACCGAAAAGTCTGGAAGATGTAAAGGACGGAATTGTCCGTGTTTATTTGAATTATGTAGCTTATTGCCGTGAGCTTGGTGTAGAATTTATGGCAGGGTATTATGATACAAAGAATCAGGCATTGAATCCGGCGATAAGAACAGAACGTCCATATCCGATCGTGACAGTACAGGCTTATGTAGAGCAGGCTGCGAAGGATGGGATTATTAACATTAGAGAGAGTATTGACGAATTTACAACAGATATCCGGATGATCGTGATCGGAAATGTATTTGAATGGTGTCTGAGAGAGGGAAATGCTGATTTCGAGGGCAACATGAGTCGTTCTTTAAGGCGGTATCTGGACAGTACACTGGAGGAAGGTTGATGATTTATCACTTTATTGTGAATCCGCGGGCTCGTTCAGGGCTTGGCGAGATGCTGTGGAAACAGCTGGAACCTGAGTTGTGCAGAAAAAGAATCGATTATCAGATTCATCTGACAACAAAGAAAAAGGATGCAGGAAAGATTGCATCAGAGATTACGGAAGATGGCCAGGAGCACATGCTTGTTGTTCTTGGAGGCGACGGTACACTCAATGAAGTACTAAGCGGAATTAAATCACTGGAGAAAGTGACGTTGGGATATATTCCGATTGGATCAAGCAATGATTTTGCAAGAGGAACAGGAATCCCGGGAGATCCTTTTGAAGCATTGGACACAATTCTTTCACCCAAAAGGGTTGAAAAGATGGATATAGGTGTGCTAAAAAGGGAAGGGAAAGGAAGAAGATTTGCAGTGAGTGCCGGCATTGGATTTGATGCTGCAGTTTGTCATGAAGTATGTGTTTCAAAATGGAAACGTGTATTGAACCTTCTGAAAATCGGTAAGCTGAGTTATGCGGTTGTGGCAATGGATCGTATTATAAAGGATCGGCCGGTGAAACTTGAACTGACACTGGATGATGGAAGCATGAAAGTGTTTGAGAGGACTTATTTTGCAGCATTTATGAATCTTCCTTATGAAGGAGGAGGCTTTAAGTTTTGTCCGGACGCTTCCGGAAGTGATGGATTTCTTGATATTATGGTTGTGTCGGATCTGTCGAAGCTCAAGATTCTGTGTCTGCTTCCGACTGCTTTTTCAGGAAAGCATACAAGATTTAAAGGGGTGACGATATTAAAATGTCGTAGTGTAAAGGTAGTGACAGATCGTGCACTGCCGTTACATACAGATGGAGAACCTTCCTTTTTATCAAAAGAGATAGAAGTCTCACTGGAAAAAGAAAAACTTAATGTGATCGTTGAATAGAAGAAAGGTGATGAAACAGGATGCATATAGGGATTGTTTTAGCAATTGGGTTATGTATTGTAATAGGAATACCAGCTTTCTTAATTTTTTTGCTGGCTCCAAGACTGTCGGGCAGAAAAAGAGTGCATCCGTTTCTTGGCGTAAAGTGGGCGCATAGAGGACTTCATGATAAGAAGCGTGGGATTCCGGAAAATTCATTTCCGGCATTTCGTGCGGCAATCGAAGCCGGAGATGGAATAGAACTGGATGTTCATCTGACAAAGGATGGACAGTTGGTGGTTTTTCATGATGATACATTTGAAAGAATCTGTGGAAGACGGGGCAGAGTGGAAGATACTTCATATGAAGAGATGCAGAAGTATAGACTTGCGGAGACAAAAGAGCGGATTCCACTATTGTCAGAAGTACTGCAGTTGGTAGATGGAAAGGTACCACTTCTGATCGAGGTGAAACTTCCTAACACAGATACAAAGATTTGCAGAAAATTGGATGAAGAACTGCGAAAATATCATGGCGAATACATGATCCAATCCTTTAACAGCCTGGTACTTCGTTGGATGAAGAAATATCGGAATGAAATCCCAAGAGGACAATTATCTGAGAATCTGACGAAAAACGACAGAACAACGCATTATCTCTTGAGATTTTGTGTAAAATATCTTTTGAGTAACTGTATGTGCAGACCGGATTTTATTTCTTACCGGTGGTCGGACAGAAAGAATCCGGGATTATGGCTGAACAGGGTTCTCTTTAAAACGCCGGCAGCGGCATGGACACTGCATGGAGAAAAAGATGTTAAGGCGGCAAGAAGAAGCTTTGACATGTATATTTTTGAGATGAGTTAAAGAAGAGTAAATCTGATTTCTATTGAAAGTGCTGATTTAAAAAGTAAAGGTGAACAAAAGAAGAGACAGATGTTGATAATTCATAAGAAAAAGAAAAGAAATGTTAAAAACTTATGAAGTCGGTTGAGATTGTGTTTTAAAAGTGCTATAATCGAGCCTATCAAAAAAGAGCGTTAAATGAAAATAGCGCAGAAGTAGCAAGTGCTGTATCGTTTTGATGAAAAGCGGAGGAGTGTCAGATATGAAATGGAAGACAAAATTCATAGAGACAATGAAAAGATATAAGCATGCATGGGTGTTTTTATACGCGTTAATCTATATGCCGTGGTTTTTGTTTCTTGAGAAACATGTGACGATGAATTATCATGTGGTGCAGACAGCATTAGATGAAGAGATTCCTTTTATTGAATATTTTATTGTACCGTATATGTTATGGTTTGTATTTATCGCAGCTACATTTTTATACTTTTTCGTTACAGATGTACAGGGATTTTACAAACTGGCGAAGATTTCGTTTGCAGGAATGACAATTTTCCTTATTATTTGTTCCGTATTTCCGAATGGTCAGGATTTACGACCGGTTGTGTTTGAGCGGGATAATATTTTTGTAGATGCAGTTCGGATGCTGTATCGGACAGATACTTGTACGAATGTATTTCCAAGTCTTCATGTGTTTAATACTCTGTGCGCATGTATTGCAATCCATAAGAGTCAGGCACTTAAGAAACACAAAGCTGTTTGTATTGGAGCATATGTGCTTGGAGCGTTGATCATAATGGCGACTATGTTCTTGAAGCAGCATTCTGTACTTGATGTGACAGGAGCATTTATTATGGCTTATCTGTTGTATCAGTGGGTATATGCAGAAGAGACGAAGAAAGTTCCGGGATATTCAAAGCGTCCGGTATTTCAGAATAAGTAAGAGTTAGAAAAAGAATTACAGGAAGTGCTTTTGGCTGATGAGGTCAAGGGCACTTTTTTGTATATTAGGAAAGTCCTTTCCTAATATACAGAAGTTTCTATAGAAAAGCATCTGGGGAAATGTTATAATAAAAGCCAGTGAATTACTGTGGGCAGATTAGCCTGACAGTTACGAATAAAGTATTACATGAGATTTAGGAGGACTAGAGCATGAAGAAGGTTATGCTTACTGGTGACAGACCGACAGGAAGATTACACGTAGGACATTATGTGGGTTCCCTGCGTCGTCGTGTTGAATTACAGAATACAGGAGATTTTGATGACATTTTTATTATGATCGCAGATGCACAGGCATTGACTGATAATGCTGATAACCCGGAAAAGGTACGTCAGAATATTATCGAAGTAGCATTAGACTACATGGCTTGTGGATTGAATCCGGAGAAGTCTACTCTGTTTATCCAGTCACAGGTACCGGAACTGACAGAGTTATCATTTTATTACATGAATCTTGTGACAGTCTCAAGACTGCAGAGAAATCCTACTGTAAAGAATGAAATCAAGATGAGAAATTTTGAGGCAAGTATCCCGGTTGGATTCTTCACATATCCGATCAGCCAGGCAGCAGATATTACAGCATTCAAGGCTACTGTTGTACCGGTAGGAGAAGATCAGCTCCCGATGCTTGAGCAGACAAAGGAGATTGTACACAAATTTAATTCCGTTTATGGAGATACACTGATCGATCCGAAGATTCTTCTTCCGGAGAATGAAGCATGCCTTCGTCTCCCGGGAATTGACGGTAAGGCGAAGATGAGCAAGTCTCTGGGCAACTGTATTTATCTGTCAGAGGAATCAGAAGATATTAAGAAGAAAGTATTCAGCATGTTTACTGATCCGAATCATATCCGTGTGGAAGATCCGGGAAGTCTGGAAGGAAATACTGTATTCACATATCTGGATGCATTCTGTAAACCGGAGTATTTTGCGGAATTCCTGCCAGAATATCAGAATCTGGATGAGCTGAAAGCACATTATCAGAGAGGCGGACTTGGAGATATGAAAGTGAAGAGATTCCTGAACAATGTTCTTCAGGCAGAACTGGAGCCAATCCGCAACAGAAGAAAAGAACTTCAGAAAGACATTCCTGCAATCTACGAGATTCTTAAAAAGGGAAGCGAGAAGGCAGAGGCTGTTGCAGCACAGACATTGAAAGAAGTAAAAGATGCTATGAAGATCAATTATTTTGATGACAAGGCACTGATTGAGGCGCAGGCAGAGAGATTTTCAAAATAGAGTGTTGTTGGAATAGTTATAATGTAGTTTTGAATCAGGACAGGCGGTGCAAATTTGAGTTTGCTTATATGTGAACTTGAATCTGGCACCGCCTTTGCTTGGTTTTGGGTAAATTTTTGGGTGTCTGTTCGGAGAGGATCCTTTGAAGTGAGATTTTCCAAAGATACAAAAAAGACTGTAAGGAAATTTCCTTACAGTCTCTATAGCGTGCGATAGAAGATTCGAACTCCCGGCCTTCTGATCCGTAGTCAGACGCTCTATCCAGCTGAGCTAATCGCACATTTTGTTGTTTGCTCTGTTGTATCGCTCACAACAAAAAAGATTATATAACGGATATTGGAAAATGTCAACACTAATTTTGAAATTTTTTCAAAAAAATTTGAAGCGGATTTTAGAAGCTATTTTCAATCTATCTTTTGTGCGCTACCAAGTGTTATTCTTCAATAATCTGAATCTCCAGATAGTCAAAGTCAATCTCATCGACAAAATTGTCCTGATAGAAACGCGCTTTGGCGTGGCGCTTGAACTCATTGATCGTTGAGTCGAGCCAGATCGGCTTGCTCAGATCAAATTCATAGCAAATCTTGTCGAGTGCATGAAAGATCTTATGTGTACGTGTGTCGTCTGTCTCATCGCAGATAACAGTATCGCAAAGCATGCGGTTGTCTTTAAATTCTTTTCCCCATAAACGAAACATAATAGACTCCTTTCCGGCAGCAGAAGAAACTATCTGATCTTCTGAAAATACCTGTCTCTTGTATCCTAACATAAGAAAAACAAAAAGTCATTTCTTTTTTAGAGACTTTTTGGTATAGTGGAACGGTAATGTTACTGTTCACTCCCGTGTCAATCACTCCGCTGATTGACACGGAGGATGCGTTGCTGGTCGCACATCGTGTGAACAGTAACACGGTAATGATAACAGCAATATAGTAATTGATAGAATGATTGGAGAGCAGTTATGATTAGAGAATGTACAGAGACAGACAGAGAAATACTGGGAAGTTATCTGGAAGAAGACAGTTATGGACAGGCAATCTTTCATCTGATTGATGAATTTGGATTTGAACAGAAATTCCAGTCCGTTTATATGGATATTGAAGAAGAACAGTGCAAAGGTGTTTATCTTATGATTTACAAAAATGTACTGCTTTATTCGAAAGAGAACCAGGTGGAAATTGATTTCCTGGAGCAGATGCTCTCTGTGCTTGTGCCGGAGATGGTGATTGGACGAAAGGATAATGTGAATATTGTAAGCTGGCTTCTGACAGACTACCGGATGGATACCGTAGATCAGATCCCGGAGCTTTGTGATGAGGAAGGCAATGCGTTGAAGAGGGACACCCGGAAGAAGGAAGGACAGGAATGGGGCGTCCTGTATAAGGAGGACTAGAAGAGCGATGAAGAGAATATTTATTGACGGACTCAGCGGAATGGCGCAGGGCTTGTTTGCAACATTGATCATAGGAACAATCATCCAGCAGATAGGAATGTTTGTTGGAGGAAATTATGGAGATTTAATTTATTTGATCGGGAAAGTTGCTGCAGCGCTTACAGGAGCAGGTATTGGTGTCGGAGTAGCAAGGAAGCTGGAGGCTCAGCAGCTTGTTACAGTTTGTGCAGCTGTTGCCGGTATGATCGGAGCATTCGCGGGGAAAATTCTGGCAGGTCAGGTACTTGTAGATGGGAATATTGTATTAGCCGGACCGGGGGAACCACTGGGAGCTTTCGTGGCAGCTTATGTGGCAATTGAGATTGGAATTTTAGTTACAGGAAGAACAAAACTAGATATTATCCTGACACCATTGATCTGCATTGGAGTTGGTGGAGTTGTTGGATTGTTTGTCGGACCACCGATTTCTTCCTTTATGAACTGGCTGGGTTCTTTGATTAACTGGGGAACAGAACAGCAGCCGTTCCTTATGGGAATTGTAGTTTCGGTCTTGATGGGAATGATCCTGACATTGCCGATCAGCTCCGCGGCTTTGGGGGTAATCCTGAATCTGTCAGGTCTTGCAGCTGGAGCAGCTACGGTTGGATGTTGTTGCAATATGATTGGATTTGCAGTTGCAAGCTACAGAGAGAATAAGATTGGTGGATTTTTGGCACAGGGAATTGGTACTTCTATGCTTCAGGTACCGAATATTATGAGACATCCATTGATTTGGATCCCATCCATTTTGTCAAGCGCAATTTTAGGACCGGTAAGTACAATGTTACTCCATATGACGAATAATGCAACCGGATCTGGAATGGGAACAGCCGGGCTGGTTGGTCCGTTGATGACGTGGCAGGTGATGATCCAGACAGAAGATCCGATGATTGTTCTGGTGAAGATCATTGTGATCCAGTTTGTACTTCCGGCAGTGATCACACTTGGGATTTCAGAATTTATGAGAAAGAAGGGCTGGATTCGCCAGGGAGACATGAAACTGGAGCTGTAGGCAGAAAATGGATTACAGAGATTGGAAAGATACTATTACAGTAACACTAAAATATCTCTAAAAAAGAAGTGAATTCTGTGACAGAAAAATGGGAGTATGTTATACTTAATATATATAAACAGACCGGGGGAAGACTGTTATGAGAAGTGAACAACAGGTAGAAGCTGCGCTAAAGAGTTATGAAGATGTTGACAGCTGGAAGACAATCATTTTCCTGTATAATGCAGCGTTGAAAGAAGTTGGTACAAAGCTGGAGATTCTTAATGATGAATTTCAGCATGTACATCAGTATAATCCAATTGAACATATTAAGACAAGGATCAAGACACCGGACAGTATTGTGAAAAAGCTGAAGAGGTATGGACATGAGACGTCCATAGAGAACATGGTTCGCTATGTGAATGATATTGCAGGAGTAAGATTGATCTGTTCATTTACATCAGACATATATCGTCTGGCAGAGATGATAGGGAATCAAAGCGATTTGAAAGTTCTTTCAATTAAGGATTATATTAAGAATCCCAAAGAAAGTGGATATAAAAGTTATCATATGTTAGTTTCTGTGCCGATATTCCTTTCGGATAGTGTAGTAGACACGAAGGTTGAGATTCAGATCCGAACCATTGCAATGGACTTCTGGGCAAGCCTTGAACATAAGATCTACTACAAATTTGAAGGGAATGCACCGGAGTATATCAGCAAGGATCTGCAGGAATGTGCAAAGATGGTATCAGAGCTGGATGATAAGATGCTTTCATTGAATGAGGCAATTCAGGAATGCATTGCCCAACAGGATAAGGATCAGATTCGGATGAATGAAGAACTGATGAATGATGTGTGCAGAGATGTTCTTGGAAATAACAAAGAATATAAAGATTCGAAAGTACAGGAAAAAGTGACAGAGATTGTAACATAAGACAGTAATAAACGAAGTGAGCTGTGGAAAATGAGAGATTCATATTTTCACAGCTCTTGTTGTTAAAAGTGATTGTGTTACTGTTTACACGATGTGCGACCAGAAACGCATCTCGTTATTTCAAATCGCCTTTGGCGATGGGGCTTGATGATTTTCTATAGGTTCGGTATACTATAGCAATAGAAGAATGGAAAATATGAAAGATGTTTAGCATAGAAAGATGAGGAAAATAGATGATGATAAGAAAAAAACTGGCAGTTTTGATGTTGGCTGGTGTGACTTGTTTAGCATCCGGCTGTGGAAATGTGGTCAAGGACGGGACAGAAGCACTTGGTGAGGGCAGATATGATGCGGCAGAGACGGCATTTGAAGAGGCAACTAAGAATGAGAATAAAGAAGTTGCGGCAGATGGATATCAGGGACTTGGAATGACATATTATGAACAGGAAGAATATGATAAAGCATTGGAAGCATTTCAGACCGCATTGGATCAGGGAGCAGAGCAGACGCAGGAACTTTATAATCTGACCGCAGTTTGCGCAATGAAGACGGAAGATTATGCGAAGGCACTCGAATGTTTCCAGGCTGGAATCGCACTTGCAGAAAGCAAGACAGGAGATGACAAAACGAAAGCAGATACAGCACTTCTTCAAGAAATGGAATATAATGTGATTGTCTGCTACGAAAAACAGGCAGACTGGGAAAATGCAAAGAGTGCGATGAAACAGTATCAGGAAGATTTCCCGGAAGATGATTCTGTGAGTAAGGAAGCAGAGTTCCTTCAGACAAGATAAAAAGGTTACTGCGGTCAGTAGCAGGGCAGGTTGCATATTAGCAGATCATGATAAGTAGATAAGGAAAAAAAATATGATATCAATGGATGAAATAAAAGAGAGGATAATTCTCGTTGCGGTAGATACGGATGGATCTGATCAGGCAGAACGATCCCTGGATGAGCTTGGAGAGCTTGCGAAGACAGCAGGTGCAGAAGTTGTCGGTCGTATGATCCAGTCAAGAGAAAATATCCATCCGGGAACTTATATAGGAAAAGGAAAAATTCTGGAATTAAAGGAATTATTGTGGGAGACGCACGGAACAGGAATTATCTGTGATGACGAGTTGACAAGTGTGCAGATGGGGAATCTGGAAGCAGAACTGGATTGTAAAATCATGGACAGAACACTTCTGATTCTTGATATATTTGCAGCCAGAGCAGTGTCAGGAGAAGGTAAGATCCAGGTAGAATTAGCACAGTTAAAGTACCGTGCTTCAAGACTGGCCGGACTTGGAAAATCACTTTCCAGACTTGGAGGAGGAATCGGAACAAGAGGACCGGGAGAGAAAAAACTGGAGATGGACCGCCGTCTGATCAGAGAACGTATCAGCAGACTGAAGAAAGAATTGAAAGATGTAGAGCGCCACAGAGAATTGATTCGTGGACAGAGAAAGCAGTCCGGACTGAAAGTAGCAGCATTAGTAGGTTATACTTCAGCAGGGAAGAGCAGTATTGAGAATGCACTGACACAGGCAGGAGTATTGGAGGATGCGATGCTTTTCTCAACATTGGATACAACAACGAGAGCTTTGACACTGGATAACACACAGGAAATTCTTTTGACAGATACGGTTGGATTTATCAACAAGCTGCCGCATCATTTGGTAGAGGCATTTAAGAGCACACTGGAAGAAGCGAAATACGCGGATATCATCATCCATGTGGTCGATGCTTCCAATCCGCATCAGGATACCCAGATGTTTGTTGTCTATGAGACACTGCGTCAGCTCGGTGCGGAGGGAAAACCGGTCATTACCGTATTCAACAAACAGGATAAACTGGAAACACCGGGATATTTCCGGGATTTTCATGCAGAGTACTCAATCCCGGTTTCCGCAAAGACAGGGCAGGGGCTGGAAGAATTAAAAGAAGCGCTGCTTGAGATTCTGCGAAGAGATCAGGTATATATCGAGAGGCTGTATTCCTTTGCAGAAGCGGGAAAGATCCAGCTGATCCGCACCCAGGGACAGCTGC
>OLPZ01000798.1_pt1 | contig 23209 bp, 24 predicted proteins | sample 1672711 | NCBI WGS metagenome assembly OLPZ01 (sample SAMEA3136716, study PRJEB25190) | human gut metagenome
GTCAATTAAAAGAAAAATACGCTGATAAAACAAAAGAAGAATTGCACGAAATCAATGAAACTGCTACTATCGCAGGCCGTTTGATGACTAAGCGTGGTAAAGGTAAAGTTGGCTTTGCTCACATCCAAGATCGCGATGGTCAAATCCAAATCTACGTGCGTAAAGATGCTGTCGGTGAAGAAAACTACGAAATCTTCAAGAAAGCTGACCTTGGTGACTTCCTCGGTGTCGAAGGTGAAGTTATGCGTACAGATATGGGAGAACTTTCTATCAAGGCTACTCATATCACGCACTTGTCTAAAGCTCTTCGTCCATTGCCTGAGAAATTCCACGGACTTTCAGACATTGAAACGATTTACCGTAAACGTTACCTTGATTTGATTTCTAATCGTGAAAGCTTTGACCGCTTTGTCACACGTTCAAAAATCATCTCTGAAATCCGTCGCTATCTCGATGCTCAAGGTTTCCTTGAAGTAGAAACTCCTGTTCTTCACAACGAAGCTGGTGGTGCTGCTGCTAAACCTTTCATCACTCACCACAACGCTCAGAATATTGATATGGTACTTCGTATCGCAACTGAGCTTCACCTCAAACGCCTCATCGTTGGTGGTATGGAACGTGTCTACGAAATTGGACGTGTCTTCCGTAACGAAGGCATGGATGCCACTCACAACCCTGAATTCACAACTATCGAAGTTTACCAAGCTTATGCTGACTTCCATGATATCATGAACTTGACTGAAGGTATCATCCAACACGCTGCTAAAGCGGTTAAAGGTGATGGACCTATCAACTACCAAGGAACTGAAATCAAGATCAACGAACCATTTAAACGCATCCACATGGTTGACGCCATCAAGGAAATCACCGGTGTTGACTTCTGGCAAGACATGACTTTGGAAGAAGCTAAAGCTATCGCTGCTGAAAAGAATGTTCCAGTTGAAAAACACTACACTGAGGTTGGTCACATCATCAACGCCTTCTTCGAAGAATTTGTTGAAGAAACTTTGATTCAACCAACATTCGTTTACGGTCATCCAGTTGCTGTGTCACCACTAGCTAAGAAAAACCCAGAAGACCCACGTTTCACTGACCGTTTCGAACTCTTCATCATGACAAAAGAGTACGGAAACGCCTTCACCGAATTGAACGACCCAATCGATCAACTGTCACGTTTCGAATCACAAGCTGCTGCTAAAGAACTCGGTGACGACGAAGCAACAGGCATCGACTACGACTACGTTGAAGCCCTCGAATATGGTATGCCTCCAACAGGTGGACTCGGAATCGGTATCGACCGTCTCTGCATGCTTCTTACTGACACAACAACCATCCGTGATGTCTTGTTGTTCCCAACGATGAAATAATTGACGTGTTTTCTGAATAAGAAACGAACTAACTTACCAAAAAATTTACAAGTCTTATTTATAGGGTTCTAGAATCGTATAGTAACTTACTGCTTCTCTTGGTCTTTTCCAAGGGAAGTTTTTTAGTTTCCAGAAAGCAAAAATGACAGTAGAAAATCTGCTGTCATTTTATATTTCCGAAAAAGTCGTCTGTTTCGGAAAAACAATATAAATGCTTCTTTCTTATATTAGTTTGTTTGTGTTCTTCCTATAAAACAAAAATATAACAATTCTCTAAATTCAATTTGCTCTCGAGTAGCCGATAAATATGTCTCGAGATTTTCTTCATAAAAATACTTTACTGCTTCTTCAAATGTGTCATAAATTCCTCCTGATACAGATTTCACCTTGGGATTTCGTAATACTGAACTAAGCAATCCAAATACATTTTGAAATTTTCTTAAAGGTAATGACAACTCGTCCTCATCAAAATCATCAGTATATTCAATAATCTCGTTTTCTGAAGGATAACCCATTGAATGAATTTCTTTCCTGTGACTGATTAACCAAAAGTAAGCCTCTTCCCATCCTTTACTTTTAACCATCGCTAATAAATATTTGTCTATTAGTTGAATATTGTCATATCCTTTTATCTCGAACAATTTTTGTAAAGTTCTAAATCTTATATCTGTAGGAAGTTGAGAAAACATTGATAATACATTTTTATCAGATTTCAAACTCAAATTATACTTCAAAAAATATTGTACAAATAAGTAAGAAAATAAATCCCAAATCAAATTTTCAGCCTCAATCCACTCTTCTAGATTAGAAATTTTATGATTTTGGGTGTGAGAATACTTATTCAATACTTTACTGTCATAAGAATAATTGGTATTTTCCTTAATCAGCTTCAAAATTTTTTGAATAGTATTATTAAATTTTGTTTTATTATTTTCTGATACATATGGACGAAAATGGAACAATACGGAAAGAAAGTCCTCTAGGTTAAAACCAATATCCAATGTAGGACTTCCAGATGATTCAGACTCTATAGAGTCTAGTATATTTCCATCTTTGTACCTGCACATTTCAGCTAATTCTTCTAATGTATAAAGCTTATCTATGTCATGTAGTTTTTCAAATATATCATCTGCAATCATTTTAACTGTTTTTCCATAATTTGGATTGCCTCCTACTACAGATGCCCCAGCACCAGCAAGAAAAACAATATTTGAATATTTCTCTCCGTAAATAGTTTTACGAATCTTTTCACTAATCAATCGCTTAAAATCACTCTCCTTAAATTCATTATCAGATTCATCTTTAGAATTTTGTTTTTCAAGTACACCGTGGGAGTCAAAAAAACTCATTTCCATCATTTTTCTCTTTACCATATGAAATTGTATTTGACAAATAGTGTAATTCAATTTGTTTGTCTTTTAATTTTTTCTCATTATCAAAAAAGAAGAAGAACATTCTACTCTACCTACTTTCTATTTTTAAAATAACTGCTTATTCCCATTCACCACTCAAAACATCCTTTAAAAATCTCTTTGGAAACCAAAAGGAATGTTTAGTTATTCTTCTACCATCAGGTAAGATATCAGTATCTGATTCTTTCCCTTTTCCAACAAAGATTCCGGGTTCAAGTTCATATAAAGAATTTGAAGCGTGAATCTTCGTGAAAACAATTTTGTTAATCCTACTTTGTGGGAAATTTGTTGAAATTCTATTACCTTTCTTAGTTAATTCTATGCCTTCATCTAGTATTTTACGTGTTTCTTGCCAAACACGTTTGACTTCGTCAACCAGTCTATCAGGAAATCCCCAAAATTTTATTCCATCTAAGACAAACTCTCCTTGTGAGTTTTCTTTAAATATTACAAATAAAAATCGTTTACTACATATCTCCTGATAAGGTTGAGATTCTTCCCAATTATCATTAGATACCAACTCTTGAAAATTATAAGTTTTGAATGGGGAGTCTTCTTTTGGTAAACCATTTTTATCAATACGAATAACACGTAGATTCATATTAGCTTTTTGAAATTCCTGTGTCTTATCAATATCACCTGTCAAACCTATAATTTTACGAATTAAGGTACTATTCTTGCCTTTTGCTTTAGGGTTAACTAAAAACTTTTCATATAATTGCTTCTCGGTGAATCCCTGATAGGCTAAAATTTTATCAGAAATAATTTCTGTAAATATTTTTTTCTGACCTCTTGCTGTACCAACCACACTTTCTTGTTCCTTCTGATTAAAAATCTTATTGTTAATCAGATATGTCATATAGCTAGACTTTAATTCCCATGCACGTTGCTTAGCTAGCTCATGACTGAAAGGCTGCATTCGAAAATCTCTCCCTTTCCCAGCTCCTTTGGTACATGTAGATAAATAGTTACCATCAGATTCAGAAAGTTCATGAGCTTTACCTTGTTTGATTTTTTCGGTAATACGTCTATAGTCCTCCAAAATCACTTCCATATCTTCATCGAACCATTCATAAAGAAATACTTTTTCAATAATATAGTCAGACATTGTTTGGTCAGGAATCAAGCCATTATAAAAGAGCAATAGCATCTTTTGACATTTTTTCCACATATGCGTGGAGTAGAAATCATCCAAATTCTCTTCCATGAAATTAATGATTGTAAGTACCAAACGTTCTTTAGCACTGATTGAACCATTCTTATTAACTTTAAAAGGTGTAACCTTCAACTCTACACCGATTTTTTCAAAATCAGCAGATGAGTTACTATTAGGTAAATAACCAAAAAAGAATTTTTCGATATAGTTTCCATATTGTCCTTTGGACTTCATACTTATTTCTTTATCTTCTATATCAGATACTATTTTATTTTGAAAATCATCATAAGTTTTATAGGGACTTCTTTGATACTCCTCAACTATCTGCCCAAATCGGTAATTTAAAAGTACTTTAGAATAATCTACAACACTATTAATATCTGAATCATCGTAATCAAATAACTGCTCTTTCATCTTTAAAGCCCTTTCATAAAACGTTATTTTCATTATATCAAATTGATTTGTTGATCTAAACAAAAAATTATTGTATAATAGTAGAATATATTTATTTTTTAGCTTCTGGAGAGTATTATGAACGTTTTAGAATTATTTGCGGGTGTTGGGGGATTTCGTATAGGACTCGAAAATGCCAACCCTGATTATTTCAGAACATTATGGAGTAACCAATGGGAGCCTTCTAGAAAGTCTCAGGATGCTTTCGAGGTATACAATTATCATTTTCCAGACAGTGAAAATATTAATATTAGCATAGCTGATATTACTGATGAACAGTTCGCTGAAATGAATGCGGATATGATTGTCGGTGGTTTTCCGTGTCAAGACTACTCTGTAGCTCGAAGCAAAAAGAACGAACAAGGTATTGAAGGACAAAAAGGTGTCCTTTTCTGGGAAATCGTTCGAGCGACTAGGATTATTAGACCGAGATTTCTTATTCTAGAAAATGTTGACAGACTTCTAAAAGCTCCTTCAAAACAACGTGGTCGAGACTTTGCTATTATGTTGACTGCGTTTAATAATCTTGGATATTCTGTTGAATGGCGTGTAATCAACGCTGCTGATTACGGTCGCAGTCAAAGACGTCGTCGTGTGTTTTTCTTTATCTATCGAAATGATATTCCATTCGCACTTCAAATGGATCAACGATTTGAAGAACAAGAACAAGTTTTTGATGAAAATAGATACGACGATTATATTTTTCATGAAGGACTGTTTGCAACCCAATTTCCTATTATGAATACACCAGTCAAAAAACGTCATGTCTACTATGAACTCCCTGAAGATATCGTTGAGGTTTCTGATAACTTCTCAGGAACTGTTTGGAATACTGGTGTTATGCGTCATGGCAGGTACTATTCTATTGATACTGCACCTAACTATGATGGTGAACCAATTACATTAGGTGAGATTCTTCAAAATGAAGAGGAAGTTCCTGAAAAGTTCTTTATTAATGATCCAGCAAAACTCGAAAAGTTCCAGTATTTGCGAGGACCTAAACGAATTGAACGTACTTCTGCAGATGGACACACCTATATTTACTCTGAGGGAGGAATGTCACCAACTGACGACTTAAACCTTCCAGGCCGTACCATGCTAACATCCGAAGGGACTGTTAATCGTTCAACACATTTCTTGCATGTTAATGAACGATATAGGCTTATTACTCCTGTCGAGGCAGAACGTCTACAAGATTTCCCTGACAACTGGACAGCTCTAAAAAAATTATCTGACGGTACCGTTACAGAGGTTTCTGATAAAATGCGAATGTTCTTTATGGGTAATGCATTAGTAACAGACATTGTAAGGAAAATCGGTGAATTTATTGTAGAAATCGATATTGCTGAATAATATGAAAAACGCTTCCCTCAATCGAGGGAAGCATTTTCTTATTTCCAAAATTTTGCTTTTGAAGCTGCTACCCAAACTGATAGACGGGCTAGAGCTGCTACTGCATAGATAGCGTATTGCTTCGCAGGATAAATCCATGCTTTGTTTTCTTCATGCCAGCGAGACTTCCAGAGGCCGATGTAATCTCCGGTCATTCCAGGATTTTTAAGGCGCTCCATGTAATTGGCAGGTAGGTTATCAGGCTGATTCATCTGCACGTTAATGATAAAGATAAGCAAAACAACCACGATGACAACTACGAGTGCCAGGGTAATCTTTTTCTTAGCTGTTAGCTGAAATGTTTTCAATTATTTTTTCTCCCTCATCTATGAAATCATCTTCTCTTATATTTTAGTATAAAAAGTCAATTCTGAAAAGTCCTCTATGATATCAATATAGGATAAGTCAAAACCTTTCGAAAACCTTGCATATCTTGCTCATAGTGTTATAATAGAACTGTCCGTCTGTCTAGAAATAATACACTTTTAGGCAGATGCGACTTAGAAAGAGGTATTTATGACATTTTCAAAAAAGGTTTCCCTTTCTGAGGTAAACCAATCCGTAGATACACCTAATAATAATCGTTTTTGGCAAAATCTTAAGGCTTTCTTGGGACCTGGGGCTCTTGTGGCCGTGGGTTACATGGATCCAGGGAACTGGATAACAAGTGTCGTCGGTGGGGCGACCTACAAGTACAGCCTACTCTTTGTCATCTTAATTTCATCATTAATCGCTATGCAGTTGCAACAAATGGCCGGAAAATTAGGGGTTGTGACCCAAATGGACCTAGCTCAAGCGACTGCCTACCACTCACCTAAATGGTTGCGATACACGCTTTGGGTGATTCTTGAGCTAGCCTTAATGGCGACGGACTTGGCTGAGGTACTTGGTTCTGGCATCGCTCTTAACCTACTCTTTGGTATTCCAATCATGGTTGCTATTCTGGTGACAGTCCTTGACGTCTTCCTACTCCTGCTCATCATGAAGCTGGGATTCAAGAAAATCGAGGCTATTGTTTCAACCTTAATTTTGACCATCTTGGTTATCTTTGCCTATCTAGTAGCCTTGTCTGAGCCTAGTGTTGCGGGAATCCTCGAGGGTTATCTTCCTACGCCAGCACTCTTCGAGCCACATGCTGCTGGGGACACCAACCAATTGACTTTGGCACTTGGGATTGTGGGGGCAACCATTATGCCACATAACCTCTACTTGCACTCATCCTTGTCACAGACTCGTAAGGTTGACTATTCAGATGATAAAGACGTGACCAAGGCTGTCCGTTTCATGACCTGGGACTCCAACATTCAATTGTCTTTGGCCTTTGTGGTTAACTCCCTCCTCTTGATTTTGGGGGCAGCTCTCTTCTTTGGTCACGCTTCTGATATTTCAGCCTTCTCACAAATGTACAATGCCCTTCAGGACTCTAAGATTACTGGTGCGTTAGCTAGTTCGACACTTTCAACTCTCTTTGCCTTGGCGCTCTTGGCTAGTGGTCAAAACTCTACTATCACTGGTACTTTGAGTGGTCAAATTGTCATGGAAGGTTTCCTCCACTTGAGGTTACCAAAGTGGGTAATTCGTTTGTTCACACGTCTCTTCGCCCTGCTACCTGTTATCATTGTAGCTATTCTCTACGGCGATCAAGAAAAGACACTGGATCAACTCTTGGTGTATTCACAAGTATTCCTTTCAATTGCCTTGCCATTCTCTATTTTCCCTTTGATTTACTACACTTCTAAAAAATCACTCATGGGAAAACACGTCAATGCCAAGTGGAATACCTACCTCGGTTATGCCATCGCTATTGTCCTAACCATTCTCAATCTCAAACTTATCTTTGATACGTTTTAAAAAAAAAACAAGGCTAGCACCATGCTGACCTTGTTTTAGTTTTTGAAGGCGTCAACGAGAACTTGAAATTCTTCGTTACTAAGGGTAATTCCCTTGCCCATCTTGGTGTGGTCTGGACTCCAAGTGCGGATATCGTACTTGGCTGGTGCTCCGTTAAAGCTCACACGATTAAGCTCCTTAGTCCATCCCTTATCATTCTCAGACAATACCAAGAGTTTTTCTTCAATTTCAAATGAAAATTCTGCCATTTGCTTACCTCCACTAACTTTATTCGTTTTTTTCCTGTGAAAATTTCAGGATTTAGCAAAAAGTTATCCACAAAATTTTACCTTTCATGCTATAATTATTTTATCAAGAAACGAAGGAAATGACCATGATAAACTTTTTAGAAGCGGTAAAGCATCAGCTTCATCAGTTTGTGGAAACAGGTCACTGCAAACCTGTCCACCTAATGCAAAATTATCTTATTAATGATATCTATCATGCTATTGATAATAAACAAATGGTCATGCTGGCTTCTAATCATAGGACCTATAAGGGCTACATCAATCGTTATGACAGCCAACGTCAAGCTATCTTTATCGAGCAGGACAAAGTTATCAGTATGATTGAACTAAAAGACATTAAACGTCTAAAAATCATATCTCAACGAGGTTAAGTATATTAGTTAACCTCTTTTTATTTTTGGGTTGACTAATATAGTAGGTCTTGGTATTATAAGTTAACTATCAAATCGCTCGAGGTTAACTCAAATGACACAAAATCGGACACTATCCCTTATTCTTCCAGCTTTTGGTGCTGCTATTATTGCTGCACTGGCTCAAATCATCATTCCGATTGGGGCAGTTCCCATTACTCTACAGACCTTTGCTGTAGGACTTGTGGCTGCTGTTTTTAAACCGAGGGAAGCTACTCTTTCTGCTATCCTCTATCTTATTCTTGGCGCTATTGGTTTACCCGTTTTCGCAGGAGGTGGCGGTGGGCTTCAATCCTTCTTTGGTCCTTCAGCTGGCTATCTTCTTGCCTATCCTTTTTTTGCTCTTGTCACATCAGCACTAACCCATGCTAAGACCCCTATCTGGAAAAGCTTTTTGGCTTTTGTTTTGGGAGATGCGCTTGTCTTTGTCGGTGGTATCCTTAGCCTGCACTTTCTTGGAAAGATGGGTTGGTCTGCAGCTGTGGCGGTCGGTTTGACACCCTTTATCATTCCCGACCTCATTAAAGGTCTGATTGTTACTTTGGTGACTAAGCCAGTATTAAAAGCTCTAAAAAGTCATAGCTACTTTAACTAAAGAAAAAAAGATTGAAGACTTTGTTCCTGTGAACAGAATCTTCAATCTTTTTATTTTTCAAAATAAATATCATAATGCTTTGAACAAGCTAGGTTGAAAGCACTGTGACAATTAGGACAAACTATTGCCTCTTGATACTCATCAATAACCATCTCATGCTGATAAACACCACAGATAAGGACCTTGTCCTGCTTGAGATGACAAGGATAAGCTCGAAAGCTATGTGTTCCTCCAAGCCTATCATGACACTGATAACAAGCATAATACTTCAGACAATCGAAGCATTTTAGGGCAACGATATCTAGCTCTGTGTGATAATGCTGGCACCTGCTCTCATTATCTACCAAGAGACCATATATTTTTCTCGTCATTAGACACGAACAGTCTTACTTGAACCGTCTTTTTGGTAGAGATTAATCAAACCTTCTTTAGTTGAACGAATCATATCACCAGGTTTAACTTCTTGTGGCACGGTAATAGTAAGAAGTTCCATTGGGTTTGGTGCACGATCAATCTTATTACCATTAGCATCGTGAAGATCTTTGATCTCACACTCGAAATGACGGAAGCCTGGTCCGTAGAATTCAACGTGGTCACCTTCGAGGATAACATTACGTTGACGGATCGTAGCTGTCATAGTTACTGGGTCAAAATCTACTACTTCACCAACAAATTTGTATTGTGGAATCTTACGACGGGCACCAAAGAGTTGCTCGTTTTCTGTTGGAGTCTTGTAATAAAAACCTGTTGCCAATTCACGTTGGGCAACTTTCCAAAGCTCGTTAACCAAATCATCTTTAATAGCATAAAAGGCTTCTGCACTTTCCATGTAAGCATCACAGGCCGCCTTGTAACAGTTGGCAACTGTTGATACGTAATGGACAGATTTCATACGACCTTCGATTTTCAGGCTATCAACACCATTATCGATAAGGTCCGGGATGTTTTCAATCATACACATGTCAACAGCTGACATTGAGTATTCTTCAGGAACTTCACCGTGAATACTCTTTCGCTCTTGGCCGAATGGCATGTCGTAAAGGTCATATTTCCAACGGCATGACTGTGAACAACCACCACGGTTGGCATCACGGTCTGACATGTGGTTAGAAAGGGTACAGCGACCTGAGTATGAGATACACATAGCACCATGGACAAAGGCCTCAATTTCAAGGTCCGTACGTTTACGGATTTCAGCTAATTCTTCCATAGTAACTTCACGTGCTAAAACAACACGAGTCAAGCCATACTGTTTCCAAAAATGAAAAGTTTCAACGTTTGTCGCAGATGCTTGCGTTGACAAGTGGATGTTAAGGCCTGGAGCATAGGTTGAACAGATTTCAATCAAGGCTGGATCAGATGCAATAACGGCATCGAGTCCCATATCACGCAATTCACGGAACCACTCACCTGCACCTTTTTCATTTCCTTCATGGGTAACCATGTTAGAAGCAACGTGCACGTCAACGCCACGAGCGTGAGCGTATTCGATACCTTCACGAAGCTCATCCATGGTAAAGTTTCCAGCACGGCTACGCAAACCATAGGCTTGTCCACCAACGAAAACAGCATCTGCGCCGTAATTTACAGCAACTCTCAATTTTTCCAAAGTCCCAGCAGGTACCAGTACCTCTGGGCGTTTTTTAGTTGTAGTCATAATTTCTCCAATTTGCAAGATTGTCGATTTTAGTTTTTAGGATAGATCCTTCGTTCCCTGAAAATGGAAAACTCTCAACCGAAGGAGGACGTAATTTTATTTTACACGGTCAGGTTCATAATCATAGAAACCTGTGTCCAAACCACGGTTGGCTGGGTGTAATTTATGAATGGCTTCATCGAAGAGGAAGGCTTGATCCTGTGAAAATTCTCCAGCCTCGATGAGGTCACGAGCCTTCACAAAATATTCGGTAATTTTTACAAAGTTTTCACCTGGGCAATAAACACCGTCCAACTTCCAGTGGTCAAAACCATGCTCAACGAGTTCTGAAAGCTTAGTCATCATATCCAGGTCATTATTGGCAAAGATATGTGTTCCATGCAAGTCTTCATAGACTGAGTAGTGAGAATCTGGATCTCCAGGTTCAGAAAGAAAGAGGTCACGTTCTTTGGTAACAGCTTCATCCGTTTTGATAAAGTTGTAGTAGTTTTGAAGAAGTGGTCGTTTTGAGTGGTGAATGATACTTGCCCCGTAAACCAAAACCTCTGCTGGAATTTGAAGATTTTCAGCCATGATGAAGAGTTCCGCAGATGGAATCTCACGGGCCAAAACAGCTTCAGATGCTCCTGCCTGTTTGCCCCAGAAATTAATCTGACGGCTAGAGGTTACCATGGTTGAAGCATCATAAATCATTTTGAAGGGACGTTTATCACGGTTACAGATGTAGAAAACTCCTGCATCACCAACCGTGATATAATCTGCTTTAATTTCTTCAAGAAAATCAAGGTAGTCAGGAAGAGCATCCATCATACTTTGGTGCATGAGGGCGTTAACTGCAACAGTTAACTCTTTACCTGACTCATGTACCAGCTCTGCGATTTTTCGCATTTCTGCGAATGAAAGAGGCTTAGGCAAACGAAGGCCAAAAGTTTTTTCGCCGATGTAAATACGATCTACGCCAAGTTCTAGGAGCTCACGTGCCTGCTCGTAGCTCTCAGCTGTCGCTGTAATCACTATTTTTTTCATAACTCATATTATAGCACAAATTGATTGATTTTTTTAGAACTTTTAGGTTTTGTTAAATCGTATTTTGATATTTAAAAATAGTTTTATAATACTAGAATTTCAAAAAAAACTTTGCAATATAAACTTTTTATGGTATTATTAAAAAGATTGTAACTAGTAAAATACTGACTCAGTCTTTTAGCCTACACAAAATAGTGGTTTAGGTACTTTATATAGAAAGGAGGCAGACATGGCTGACAACTTACACCGTCAATTTGATCACATCGAAGATTTCGAGATTGAACGTCGTCAAACGACCAATTATCAAGACGATCAAGGTCTAAATAGTAATAGTATTAAACTACAAGATATGATTTTCTTTGGACGTGTCTCAAGCTTCTGTGTTTCAACAGTCCTAGTTGCCTTCCTTTTCTTGGTAGCACAGGTAGCTACCTTCTGGGCCTTCTTCTGGGCAATTACCATTAGCGCCATTGGTCAGTTAGGCATTTATGTCCTAATCGAATATCTTAAAGCAAAAGAACGTTGACTAAGGAGTCAACGTTCTTTTTAGTTTGATTCTGCTACTTCTTCAGAGATATCTTTGATATCAATGAAGATATCATCAACGATAGCTTTTGTTTCTGCTTTAACATTGGCTTGCTCAGGTGTTACTTGAGCTGTTTTTTCCTTGATGAGTTCAAAGCTCTCTTTTGCAAAGTCAGCAACTTGAGCTGTTTTTTCTTGAACGGCTTTTGTCAAATCAGTTGCAGTGATGTCGCCATTTTCAAATTTTGTTTTATAATCTTGGAAAGTATCGACTGCTAATTCTTTATAGTCGCTAACTTTTTCCACTACTTGATTTTGGTAAGCTTTAGGATCTTCTTTGAATGAAGCGATTTCCTCATCAATACGTGCTTTAACTGCTTTACCTTTTTCAGTTGTAAAGAAATACGCTGCTGCAGCTCCAGATGCTGCACCAATAATTAGGGTGTTTAGAAATTTACTCATGAAAAGACCTCCTTATTTTTTCTTGTCTTTTTTACCAAATAGTTTTGAAGCAACCTTGCCGATAGCAAAGGCTGAGCCTGCTTTACCGACACTTGCTCCTGCTGCACTTGCCTTAGCAGCGAGGTGACGAGCTCGAGTATTCAAGTCAGAAACACTTTCTGAAAGATCAGCTACTGCTACAAAGAGAGGATCAATCGTTTGAACTTTTTCATTAACATCTTCAACCAAGACATTAGCCTTAGCCAAAATTTCATTTGTTTGGTGAAGTGTTACGTTAATATCTGTACGAAGAACCGCAACTGTTTCTTCAACTTCTTTGACAACATGACGTGTGCGAAGTAAAGTTGGGATTAATGCAATTAGAAATGCAGCAAGTGCGATTGCGATAATAAGAAATGCAATTTCTACCATAGTTTTAGACTCCTTTGACCTGTTTAAAAGGTTAACAAAAAAACTGAATGTTTGACTCCTGCCTCGTATGACCTTTGTTATTATAATTTTCACTTCATTATAACAAAGTCTGAACAGTATGACTAGTTTTTCATTTTATAATCTGCTTTTTGACGTTGTTTACGGAAATATAAGAGGACAGCTCCAAGGATAATGATGGAAATGCTGACCCATTGTGAGACACGCAAGCCGACAAACATAAGACTATCCGTACGCATGCCTTCAATGACAAAGCGTCCAAGTCCATACCAGATAAGGTAAAATGAAGTCACATCTCCCTGTCGCAATCCCTTATTAAAATATCGTAGTCCCAGAATAATGCTAAAACCAACTAAATTCCATAGGCTTTCATAAAGGAAGGTAGGTACACGGTAGCTTCCATCAATAAACATCTGCTGACGGATAATTTCTGGAAGATAATTCAGTTGACTAACTGCTTTTCCATAGGCCTCTTGATTGACAAAATTTCCCCAGCGACCGATGCTCTGAGCTATCATGACCCCAGGGGCCGCAATATCTAGAAAATCTAAAACCGCTATAGCATGACGTTTGGCGAACCAATAAAGGACAGCTGCACCAGCAATCAAGCCACCATAGATAGCAATTCCACCATTCCAAATCGCAAAAATTTCCGATGGATTTTGGCTGTAATAAGACCACTGAAAAATCACATAGTAGAGCCTAGCACCAACAATGGCTATAGGAAAGGCTAAGAGAATAAAATCTAAGATATGCTCAGGATTGATTCCCTTTTCAGGAGCCAAACGCTGAGCCAGATAAACTGCAAGCAAAAGACCAGATACAATACAGATAGCATACCAATGAATACTGATTGGACCAAGTCTTAGAGCAATTGGATCAATAGTAGCTAACATTAGTCTTCACCATTCTTACTAATGAGGTCAGTCAAACGGTCCTTAAAAGTTTTGGTTGCATCATATCCCATTTGCTTAGCACGATAGTTCATTGCTGCAGCTTCTATAACGACTGACACGTTACGTCCTGTCTTAACAGGAATGCGGATACGTGGAATCTTAACGCCCTGTAATTCAATCTCTTCATTGTTATTTCCAAGACGGTCAAAGACCTCGTCATTTTCAAAATGCTCAAGACATATGCACAACTGAACTTGAGATGAATCACGGACAGCACTAGCTCCGTAAAGACTCATAACGTCAATGATACCAACCCCACGGATTTCAAGAAGATGGAGAAGAATTTCTGCAGGTTCCCCCCAGAGAGTTCCCTCATCCTTAGCATAGACATCTACACGGTCATCAGCAACTAGACGGTGGCCACGTTTCACCAACTCGAGCGCTGTCTCACTCTTACCGATACCAGAGCCCCCTTGAATAAGAACACCCATCCCGTAGATATCTACCAGAACACCATGGACACTAGTACGTTCAGCTAATTGAGAGTTGAGATACCAAGACATGTCACCTGAAAGTGATGATGTAGAGTTGCGTCCTTGAAGAACTGCTACACCATTTTCCTTAGCAGCTTGAAGCATCTCTTCTGGAATCTCAAGACCACGCGCCACGATAACAGCTGGAGTTTCCTTTCTAAATATATTAGCAAAAACAGAATAACGGTTATTAGCAGTCATGGTTTTAAGGTAGGTCCACTCCTTCATCCCAACCAACTGAAGTCGTTCTGGTGAATAATAGTCAAAATAACCCGCCATTTCTAAACCAGGACGAGAGATATCAGCCGTTGTTATCGCTTTTGCCAAAAGCTCCTCATTCCCATAGACAACCTTAAGTTTAAGCTTATCAACCAACATTTTAACAGTTACTGTCATGTTATTTCCTCCGATTATTTACTAGTTTCATTGTATCATAAAAAGGTTTTCAATGCGGTTCGCAAAGCAAAAAAAAAAGACCTATGACTAACACTAAGGTCAATCATAGATCTTTTCTGTTATCATTTACTCACCATTTCCACTCGTCTTCTACAGGTTCAGCATTTTTGCGTTTTCTTCCATCCTTAAGTTTTATTTCGGGATAAATATCCTCTTTATAAGGAAGGAGGAGGGCTAAAACTAAGTATAAGAAGATTCCAAACTGCGTGGAAACCATGAGAATAATAGCTAAGACACGAGCCAAAGTGAGGTTCCAGCCAAATTTATCTGCCAAACCTGCAACAACACCGGCGACGAGTCTATTTTTTCGTATCTTATAGAAGTGATTTGGCATGGTTTTCTTCTCCTATCATTTCGTTGATATCATTGTATGATTTTTTGAGACAAAAAAAATCAGTCCTAGGACTGATTTAGAAAAATGAGTTTGCCTTGGCACAAACCGCATCCAAATTTCTGTGTATTGACACGGCGTTTGCGACGGTAAGTGTGACCACAAGATTGGCACTGATAAAGGAAGTAATTTTCTGCCTGATTTCGCATTTTGGGGGCGTACCTAAGGCCATCCACCCTAGCTAGTAGGTCCTTGAAATCTCTATCCCCATGTTTGCAGCCCTTCCCTTGAAAATAAAGGTGGTAGTGACAGAGTTCATGACGGACGATTTTCCGAAAGGTCTCGAGGCCGTGTTCTTCATAAAGTTTCGGATTGAAATCTAAGTGTCCATCCTTGGGGAAGAAACGACCTCCAGTGGTCCTCAGGCGCTTGTTCCACAAGGCTTGATGCTTAAATTTCCAACCGAAATCTTCGATAGAAACTGTCTTAACATAATCAGTTAGATTCACGTGGATTCACCAAGGAAAGATTAAGCTTTTCGTGTTCTAAGTCAATTTTTGACACCCATACGGTAACTAAATCCCCAACAGAAACCACTTGGCTTGGATGGTTAACGAAACTCTTACTCATCTCAGAGATATGGATAAGACCATCCTCATGGACACCGATATCCACAAAAGCACCAAAGTCCACAACGTTACGTACTGTTCCTTCAAGTTTTTGCCCCACCGACAAGTCTTTGAGCTCAAGAACATCCTGGCGAAGTACCGGTGCTTCAAAATCATCACGCAAGTCTCGACCTGGTTTTAAAAGGTCAGCAATGATATCTTTAAGGGTTTCCTGACCAAGCCCTAGCTCTTCTGCTGTGTCTTTAAGATTAAGAGCCTTCAATTTTGCCTTAGCAGAGTCGTCCAAATCTGTGATGTCTAACTGCTTGAAGAGAGCCTTCACCGCTGGATAAGACTCTGGGTGGACTCCCGTATTATCCAAGATATTTTTAGCGTTTGGAATACGGAGGAAACCGGCGGCTTGTTCAAAGGCTTTGGCACCAAGACGTGGGACCTTCTTAATTTCATCACGTGATGTAAACTCCCCATTTTCCTCACGGTAGGCAACAATATTTTCTGAGATAGTCTTGTTGAGACCTGAGACATGTGACAAGAGAGTACTACTTGCCGTATTGACATTGACACCAACCTGGTTAACCACGGTATCAACGACGAAATCAAGATTTTCAGAGAGTTTCTTCTGGCTAACATCGTGCTGGTATTGGCCTACTCCGATTGATTTGGGGTCAATCTTAACCAATTCCGCCAGAGGGTCTTGAAGACGACGGGCAATGGAAATAGCAGAGCGCTTTTCGACCGTCAAGTCTGGGAACTCATGACGGGCCAACTCTGAAGCAGAGTAGACTGAGGCACCACTTTCATTGACAATGACATAAGAGGTCTCTGGGAAATCTTTGAGGACTTCTGCCACAAAGGCTTCACTTTCACGGCTGGCTGTTCCATTTCCGATAGCAATAATCTCAATAGCATGCTCTTTGATAAGGTCAGCCAAGTCTTTCTTAGCTTGAGCAATCTTAGCTTGACTTGCTGGAGCAACTGGATAGATGACCTGAGTTGTAATCAGTTTCCCTGTTTGGTCAACGACGGCCAATTTAGCTCCTGTACGAAAGGCTGGGTCAAATCCAAGTACCATCTTTCCTTTAAGTGGTGAGACTAGAAGAAGGCTTCGAAGATTTTGAGAGAAAAGATTAATGGCTCCATCTTCTGCTGCTTCAGTCAACTCACTACGGATACGACGCTCCATAGCTGGAATGATTTTCTTCTTGAGCGACTGGTTGATGACTTCCTCAATATAATCATTTTTTTGCTTGAAACGGGCACTGTAAAAACGATGCATTTTCTCAAGATTGTGCTTAAAGTTTACCTTGATAACGCCTAATTTCTCACCACGGTTAAGGGCCAGAGTACGGTAACCTTGGAGTTTAGACACCTTATCCGCAAAATCATAGTAAATCTTGAAGGTTTCCTTTTCATCCAGAGATTGATCCTTTAGGATCGAAGTGATCTCACTATTGTTCCAGATTTCGTTGTAGGTCCAAGAGCGCAAGCTATTGTCCTCAGAAAAGGCCTCAACCAAAATATCCACAGCACCCGCAAGGGCCTTGTCAGCTGTTGGAAAGGCTTCGGATGTCAACTTTTCAGCTTCATCTTTGAGGTTTGAACTATTTTGCAAGATAAGACGAGCCAGTGGAAAAAGGCCTGCTTCACGGGCAATAGTCGCTTTAGTGCGGCGTTTTTCCTTATAGGGAAGGTAGAGTTCTTCCACGTCTGCCAACTTTTCAGCCGCTTCGATGGCTGCCTTTAGTTGGTCAGTCAATTTGCCCTGAGCCTCAATCTTTGCCAGAACCGTTTCCTTGCGGTCTTGGAGGGCTGTCAAAGACTTATCCATATCAATGATAGCCTTGATTTGAGTTTCATCCAGATTTCCGGTTTTTTCCTTACGGTAACGGGCGATGAAGGGAATGGTATTACCTTCTGCGGTCAATTCCAAAACGGTTTCAACTTGTTGTTTTTTTAGGCCCAATTCTTGAGCCAATGTCTCTAAATTTCGATTTTCCATAAACTCTATTATACCACGATAGGAGGTATGCTTGGGCAGAAAACCTTGTAGATGAAGCGAGATTTTTTGAGCAAGAGGTAGTATAATAAGAGAGTAAACCTATTCTTAAGGCTATTTCTTTCGGAAAATAGATGCATCTTCCTTGAAGCAAAGCTTCTTCTACTGATTCCCTAATTTTCTGTCAGAAATGACGCCCTTAGTATCTTAATTAACTCGGAGGCTTTTTATGGCGGTTATTCAGAAAAAAACAAATGAACTTGAAAGCATGATGGCATCTTTTGCGGTTATCCCTGATTTTGAAAAGGCGGGAACTGATCCTAAGAAGGACAAACGTCTTCAAGAAGATAAGAAGAAATAAAAGTTATGGCTATTTTTCATCAACTACCAGATAGCGTTTTTCAGCTTCTGGCAGTTTTTCTATCTATTATTATCGAAGCCCTGCCCTTTGTTTTACTGGGAAGTATCGTGTCTGGCTTTATCGAAGTCTTCTTGACTCCTGAAAAGGTCCAAAACTTCCTGCCGAAAAACAAGGTCCTGGCTATTCTCTTTGGAACCCTAGTCGGCTTTATTTTTCCTTCTTGTGAATGTGGGATTGTTCCCATTATCACGCGCTTTTTAGAGAAAAAAGTGCCTAGCTATACGGCTATTCCTTTCATGGCAACGGCTCCTATCATCAATCCAGTCGTTCTCTTTGCGACCTATACGGCCTTTGGGAACTCTTGGTACTACGTGATTTTACGTTTCCTCGGGGCTTTCTTGATTGCCATGATTTTGGGAATTTTGCTCGGCTTTGTGGTGGATGACCAGATACTCAAGGACAAGCGTAAGTCTAATCATGTTCATGATTATAGTGGGTTATCAGCTGGTAAGAAAATCTTTCAGTCCTTGGTTCATGCTGTCGATGAATTTTTCGACACTGGGCGTTACCTGATTTTCGGGAGCTTTGTGGCTGCAGGGATGCAGACCTACCTTCCTACCCGAATCCTAACGACCATCGGTCATAATTCGGTGACAGCCATCCTCATCATGATGCTCCTGGCCTTTATCCTCTCACTTTGTTCTGAGGCGGATGCCTTTATCGGAGCTTCACTACTCTCTAGTTTTGGAGTGGCACCAACAGTGGCCTTCCTTATCATCGGTCCTATGGTTGATATCAAGAACTTGATCATGATGAAACACCAGTTTAAGACACGCTTTGTCGGGCTCTTTGTGGGAACCACAAGTCTGGTAACAGTCATTTACTGTCTAGTATTGGGGGTGATTTAATGTTACGTTTTCTCATCTTATCTGGGTATTTTGAGCTCGTCATGTACTTGCAAGTTTCTGGCAAGCTCAACCAGTACATTAATATCCACTACTCCTACCTGGCTTACATTTCCATGGCGCTTTCCTTCATCCTCGCTTTGGTTCAACTCATCGTTTGGATGAAGAAAATAAAGGTTCACTCGCATTTGTCAGGTCGAGTGGCCAAGGGAGCCAGCATCGTTCTCTTGGCATTTCCAGTTCTCACTGGGCTCTTAGTGCCAACGGTGACCCTGGATGCCAATACTGTATCAGCTAAAGGTTATCATTTTCCACTGGCGGCAGGGAGCGATCCTAATCAGGCCAATCAAGAGGGAACGACTACCCAGTACTTAAGGCCGGACACCAGCTCCTACTTCACCTCCTCAGCTTATGAGAAGGAAATGACCAAGGAGCTAGCCAAGTACAAGGGACGTGAGACCATCCAGATTACCACGGAAAATTACATGGAAGTCATGGAGCTCATCTATCTCTATCCAAACGATTTCGTGGGCAAGAAGGTCACCTATACCGGCTTTGTTTACAATGATCCACAGACCATGGGATATCAGTTCATCTTCCGTTTCGGTATTATCCACTGTATCGCCGATTCAGGTGTTTACGGACTGGCAACGACAGGAAGCGACCAAACCTTTAAGGATAATACCTGGGTAACAGTCACTGGTACCATCACTGTGAATTATTATCAAAACCTTAAACAGAGCCTCCCTATCCTTAATTTGACTGAGATTAAAGAGGTTAGTCAGCCTGACAATCCTTATGTTTATCGTGTATTTTAAAAAGCCAAGTTCAATTGAACTGGCTTTTTATGTTGAATCAAACTGTACAGTTACTTAAATCTTGAGAGTACAAAAACACTCAATGGGCACAAATGATTGCTAATGGTGTTGTACAGTTACTTAAATCTTGAGAGTACAAAAACCTAGTCAAGGGGCAAAGAAGGGGCAAAATTGTTGTACAGTTACTTAAATCTTGAGAGTACAAAAACACTTCCAGGCATCAAATTCACTGATGCCAAGTTGTACAGTTACTTAAATCTTGAGAGTACAAAAACAGGAAAAGCAACCGGCGTTACTCGCAAAGCGTTGTACAGTTACTTAAATCTTGAGAGTACAAAAACACACTCAAAAGCCGATGGAGTACACAGAAAGTTGTACAGTTACTTAAATCTTGAGAGTACAAAAACAGGTTGTGACAACACGAAGAGGTCTCTAGAGTTGTACAGTTACTTAAATCTTGAGAGTACAAAAACACCGTTTGAAATTAGTAAGTAAATGCTCAAGTTGTACAGTTACTTAAATCTTGAGAGTACAAAAACGATAAGCTTCAACTGATCCATCGTTAACAAGTTGTACAGTTACTTAAATCTTGAGAGTACAAAAACCAATACTATCAAGTTCTGACTGTGATTGCGTTGTACAGTTACTTAAATCTTGAGAGTACAAAAACGCTAAACTATTCAGGCGGTTCAGCTCTTTGGTTGTACAGTTACTTAAATCTTGAGAGTACAAAAACACTTCTACCATTTCACCACGGATGGAAACAGTTGTACAGTTACTTAAATCTTGAGAGTACAAAAACGTTGACCTCGATATAGAACACCGTTTTTAGGTTGTACAGTTACTTAAATCTTGAGAGTACAAAAACTATGATAAAGTTTGGGACTATGTTAGACAGGTTGTACAGTTACTTAAATCTTGAGAGTACAAAAACTCTTTTGCTTGATTGCTTAGCCTTCTATGTGTTGTACAGTTACTTAAATCTTGAGAGTACAAAAACGCCATCGCAAACTATTGACTTACTCAATGTGTTGTACAGTTACTTAAATCTTGAGAGTACAAAAACATGATATATCTGCAGGGTATGAATTTCCTAGTTGTACAGTTACTTAAATCTTGAGAGTACAAAAACCAATTTGTGAGCTCTAGTTTTAGAGTAGTTGTTGTACAGTTACTTAAATCTTGAGAGTACAAAAACGTGAATTTTTCGGGCATGTTACGCAACGCAGTTGTACAGTTACTTAAATCTTGAGAGTACAAAAACCTTGGCAACAAGCAGGCTCGCTAGAAGCCAGTTGTACAGTTACTTAAATCTTGAGAGTACAAAAACAAAGCGTTGTCCTTTGCTCATAGGGAACCGTTGTACAGTTACTTAAATCTTGAGAGTACAAAAACAATTCAATATAAAAGGCGCACCAGACCAAAGTTGTACAGTTACTTAAATCTTGAGAGTACAAAAACGAAGAAAAAAACTAGAGGAATTTATTATTTGTTGTACAGTTACTTAAATCTTGAGAGTACAAAAACAATCGTCGTAAGATAAATCTTCCAAAAACTGTTGTACAGTTACTTAAATCTTGAGAGTACAAAAACATAAAAATCAAAGTCAGCAGCAACCATTGCGGTTGTACAGTTACTTAAATCTTGAGAGTACAAAAACTCGAATGAGAGCTCTTGTTACTTCGGTCTTGTTGTACAGTTACTTAAATCTTGAGAGTACAAAAACATAAAGAAAGAGAAATATATCAACTTGCTTGTTGTACAGTTACTTAAATCTTGAGAGTACAAAAACTGATATTCTTATAGGCTTACAGCTCAAAGGTTGTACAGTTACTTAAATCTTGAGAGTACAAAAACTGGTCTTGTTTAACACCATAGTCAATGTCTGTTGTACAGTTACTTAAATCTTGAGAGTACAAAAACCAAAGTGTTGAGAAGTCCCTTTAATGGTGTGTTGTACAGTTACTTAAATCTTGAGAGTACAAAAACCTTGATCTCGTTATATTCCAAGCCATCGAGGTTGTACAGTTACTTAAATCTTGAGAGTACAAAAACCGCTATACAACTATGAAAGAACACAAGGAGGTTGTACAGTTACTTAAATCTTGAGAGTACAAAAACACGTTGCTTATCACTTCTGTTAAAACTGCGGTTGTACAGTTACTTAAATCTTGAGAGTACAAAAACCAATTTGCATCAGTGAACTTGATGCCTGGCGTTGTACAGTTACTTAAATCTTGAGAGTACAAAAACACGGTGCAGAAACTAAAAAAGTCACTAATGGTTGTACAGTTACTTAAATCTTGAGAGTACAAAAACAAGGAAGACAGCACAAACCCAGCAGATTATAGTTGTACAGTTACTTAAATCTTGAGAGTACAAAAACAAGGTCTTCTACATTAGCCGGTACTTTCCAGTTGTACAGTTACTTAAATCTTGAGAGTACAAAAACGGTACGAATACCAACCAGTACAGCGGTCTTGTTGTACAGTTACTTAAATCTTGAGAGTACAAAAACGTCCTAAAATAATTGGCATGGGACGAGATGTTGTACAGTTACTTAAATCTTGAGAGTACAAAAACACTGGCAAAAAGACGGGAACGTAAGCGCCAGTTGTACAGTTACTTAAATCTTGAGAGTACAAAAACACTGGAAAGCAAGCTAGACGTCATGATTGAGTTGTACAGTTACTTAAATCTTGAGAGTACAAAAACAGTCTTGCATTACTGGTAGCGAGACTGGAGTTGTACAGTTACTTAAATCTTGAGAGTACAAAAACAAATCGATGAAATGGACGTCGATGACGAAAGTTGTACAGTTACTTAAATCTTGAGAGTACAAAAACCTATTTCTTATCTACTAAATTATCACCATCGTTGTACAGTTACTTAAATCTTGAGAGTACAAAAACCTACATTCATTTGAACAAAACGAATTGGAAGGTTGTACAGTTACTTAAATCTTGAGAGTACAAAAACTTAGGTTCTTGTGGGATGTATACCGCTCATGGTTGTACAGTTACTTAAATCTTGAGAGTACAAAAACAACAATTTCAAGTTGTTTGTCATCGGTATCGTTGTACAGTTACTTAAATCTTGAGAGTACAAAAACCTTCCACACGGACAAGTTTTAAAGGATGCCGTTGTACAGTTACTTAAATCTTGAGAGTACAAAAACCTTCCACACGGACAAGTTTTAAAGGATGCCGTTGTACAGTTACTTAAATCTTGAGAGTACAAAAACCTTCCACACGGACAAGTT
>OLPZ01000800.1_pt1 | contig 23205 bp, 29 predicted proteins | sample 1672711 | NCBI WGS metagenome assembly OLPZ01 (sample SAMEA3136716, study PRJEB25190) | human gut metagenome
AAAATCCAAAGTGATTTTTGTCCCAGGCTTGTACTATAAGAAGTTTGTTCTAAACGTTGTTTATTGTGTTAATTCTAATAATTTATTTTTCAAATCTTCTTCCATATGGCCAAGTTCGATTTCGGCAGCTTGGCGTTTTTCTTTTCCTTCTTGTTGAATACGTAATGTTTCTTGGATAGTTTCAATTAAATCATTTTGTGTTTTTTGTAATGTTTCAATATCGACTAGGCCACGTTCGTTTTCTTTTGCTGTTTCAATTGCAGAAATTTTTAGCATTTCTGAATTTTTCTTCAGTAAGTCATTGGTGGTTTCAGAGACTTGACGTTGAGCAGTCACAGCATCTTTTTGACGGAGTAAGGTCAAGGCGATGACTACTTGGTTTTTCCATAACGGAATCGCTGTATTCACCGATGATTGAATTTTCTCAGCCAAAGCTTGGTTAGTATTTTGGATTAAACGAATTTGTGGGGCTTGTTGAATCGTAATTTGACGAGCCAAGCGTAAATCATGGGTTCTTTTTTCTAAACGGTCTAGGAATTGGTTATAATCATTAACAATTTGGACATCCATTTGATCCCCAGATTCTTCCGCTTTTTTCATGGCTTCAGGGATAATTTGCGTCCGTAGTTCTTCTGCTTTTAATTCCCCAGCGGCAATATAGATGTTTAAGGCATCAAAATAATCTTTATTTTTTTGATACAATTGATCTAACATGGCATTATCTTTTAAAAGACCATCTTTTTCATGGGTTAATTTGACAGCGATTTTGTCAATTTGCGCACCAATTTTTTGATATTTGGCGGTAATTTCGTAAACGGATTGTTTGACTTTACCTAACATTTTTTGAATAAAGTTGCCTTCGCCAGCACGTAATTCATTGGGATTGGCTTCATTTAAACGAAACATTAAATCGGTCAGTGAATCACCAACAGGACCAATGTCTTGTGCTTGAACGTGGTTTAACATCGCTTGCGAAAATTCGCCAAGTTTGATTTGGGCATTTGAACCATAGGTAATTACTGCTTGTGAATCTTGAACGTCAATTTTTGAAGCTAACTCTTTTGCTTGGGCTTGACGTTCTTGTGGTAATTTATCAATTAAACGAGGAGCTGCTTGCTGTTCTTTTAACTCAGATAGTTCATTTTGTTGCGTTGGTGTTAGTTCATCCATTGATGAAAATGGATTACTTAATAAATCGTCCAATGTATTGGTTACAGATGTTGTTTCTTTGGGTTGTTGCTCAGTCATTTTTTTTCCTCCCTAATGATTATTGCTGGTCTTCGTTTACTTGAGGTGATTCCTCAGTTGCAGCTTTTTGCGACAAGCTGCTTTTAGCGATCGACATTTCGACATCTAAATCGTCTAAGTCATCGGAAACGATTTCCTCATAATCATTTTTAACTAATTTTGACAATTGGTCAATGATTTGTGCGCTTTCTTCTAATTTTTCATACGTTTGTTTGTTTTTTACTTCATGTTGTTCGATTTCTAAATGTTTACTTGTTAAGTCAACGATATTTGGTAAATGTGTGTAGAGAAAGTGATTGGCTAAATGTAACTTTTTAGGTTCTTTCACTAACTCTTTAAACAGAGCTTTAGAAACCTTCGTTGTATCATTACGTAAGTCAATCGCCCGTAATTTAGTTGAACGATTCATGTTTTCTTGTAATTGTATGATTTGTTTTTTGGCTGTGCTCATTGTACTTCTGAAAAAATCAATTTCTTGTGGAGATAACCCCAACTCACGATAATGGGCTTCTTTATCTTTCGTTAAGTAAGGCATTTGATCGCTTTTGTCGGCGGCATTTTTCTTTTTTCGATAGAGAACGAATACTAAAAAGCCTACCAGAATCACAAAAGCGAAGAAGCCATATTCTCTAGCGACAGCAATGATTAAGGCTCCTAAAAGAATATAGCCAATCAGTAATTTTGTATTTAATTTGTTCATTTATATAGTTCCTCCTATCTATCTAATCCTCGAAAGAGTCAGCTCTCGTTACAATAGTTATTTTAGCATACTCTGTGAGAGAAAAGACATACAGCGGAAGATGTATTTTATGATTTAGTGAAATCCTAAGAAAAAAAGTATAAAACGCAAAAAAAGACCCGTCCTAATTGGGGGTAGGACGGGAAAGGAGTTAAAAATGAAAAAGTGTTTTGTTAGGGTTGTTTGTTGGTATGCTTAAATAATACAAGGAAGTTGTGAATTTTTTATGTCTATTTTTTTTCGAAAATGTAATTTTTTTCTAAAGCAATAAATTTTTTTCTTTGAAAAGGGTTTAACTAGAGAAGAAGGGGTGCGATTTTTATCATTTTAGGGTATGATAAACAAGAAAGGTTGGTGAAAGATATGTTAAATTATGAGGACTTCGAAGAAAAAACACTTCAACGTCGAGAAATTTTTAAAGGAAAGATTATTGATGTTTTTTTGGATGACGTGGCTTTACCGACAGGCGGCACAGCTAAACGCGAATTGGTTTTTCATTCAGGCGCAGTAGCTATGATTCCGTTAACCGCAGAAGGAAAAATCGTCTTAGTTAAACAATTTAGAAAACCCTTGGAACAAGTAATTTTAGAAATTCCGGCGGGAAAAATTGATCCTGGAGAAGAAAATCAACTGGAAACGACGGCTATGCGGGAATTAGAAGAAGAAACTGGGTATCGTGCAGGTCAGCTTACCTACATAAATTCAATGTATCTGTCACCAGGATTTGCTAATGAAAAATTGGCTCTCTATTTGGCAACGGATTTGCAGAAAGTCGAAAATCCGCGTCCTCAAGATGAAGATGAAATCTTGGAACTTTACGAGCTAACAATAGCTGAAGCCAAAGCAGAAGTGGCAAAGGGCACGATTTGTGATGCCAAAACACTTTTTGCTATACAATACTGGGAATTGTATTTACTGCAGAGACAGTTTAAGGAGGACACGCAATGAGCAAAGGTCCGTTAGTCACTCGGACAGAACTTCGCAAACGCAGAGAAGCAGAAGAAAAAGAAGCAGAACGTCGTCAGCAGGAAGAACAGAAGCTGGCGGAAAAAGCGTATAAGCGAAAAGAAAAAGAAATTTCGACGTTTTATCGTAAAGAAAAGAAAAAACAAAAACCGATCAACAAGTCACGAGTAGGAGAATACTCGAAACGTCGAGAACGGAGTACTTGGTTAAACAAGGCAATTATTATTGTAGCGATTTTATTAGCCGTTGTGGCGTATATCGTTTTGAATTTATAGAAAAGAGGAATCACTATGAAAATTGGAATTATTGGAGCAATGGATCAAGAGGTCAAAATTCTAAAAGAAAAATTGACAGACACGATGTCATGGGAACGAGCAGGCGCTTTATTTGTTTCTGGTTCGTTAGGAAGACATGAGGTGATTGTGGTTCGTTCAGGAATTGGTAAAGTGGCCTCAGCTGTGACCACGACTTTATTGATTCATCAATATGGCGTAAATATGGTGATTAATACAGGTTCTGCTGGTGGTATCGGTGAAGGACTAAAAGTCGGCGATTTAGTCATTGCAGACAAATTAGCTTACTTTGATGTTGATGTCACTGGTTTTGGTTATGCCTATGGACAATTGCCTGGTGGTGTGCCTTTGTATTTTGAAACAAGTGAATACTTGCGGATGGAAATTGCGAAAGCTGCTGAAAAAACTGGGCTAGCTATTCGTAAAGGATTGATTGTTACTGGAGATACTTTTGTGGATAGCGCTGAGAAAATCGCCAAAATTAAGAAAGAGTTTCCTGAAGCCTTAGCTTGTGAAATGGAAGGCGCAGCAATTGGCCAAGCGGCTTCACAGTTCAATATTCCATTCTTAGTTGTACGGGCAATGAGTGATACAGCAGATGGCGAAGCAACTCAAAGCTTTGACGAATTCATCGATGAAGCTGGGAAAAAATCAGCCGAAATGGTTATTCATTTTGTCGAAAACTTAGTTTAAAAAGAGAAAGAAACAGCCATCATTTCATCAATGAAATGATGGCTGTTTCTTTCTGATTTATTGTCATTTAATGGAAGGTTTTTAAATACTGTTCTTTTTGTTTGCGCGTTAATTTTTTAAAGGCGGCTTCGGCTTTGGTGGCCGCGCTACGTGTTTCAAATTTCTCTGTATGAATCATTTTGACTGGCCGTCGTTTGGCTAATCGAGTATATTTTGCACCAGTTCCGCTATTATGTTCGGTTAATCGACGTTCTGGCTCAGTTGTATAGCCACCGTAAAAGGAACCATCTTGGCAAAGTAAAACATAAAAATAATGGGATTTCTTATTCTCCATACAGCATAGCCTTCATTTCTGCTTCGTATTCGTCCTTTTCATTGTATGTAAAAAGAGGTGGTAACACACGAAAACCGTCTTTTTTGCCTTGTTTAATGCCTTCAATTAGTAAAACATTGGCTTCTTTGCCTGGCTTCGGATAAACAAACCGAGCTTTTTTCGGCGCAATATTGGCGTTTTCCATGGCATGTAAAATATCAAGGAAACGATCAGGACGATGAACCATTGCGAGGCGACCATTTGTTTTTAATAAATCCGCCGACACAGTGACCACTTCTTGAAGAGACGTGTGAATTTCATGACGGGCAATCGCTAAATGCGGGTTTGGATTTTTTTGGCTAGTTGGTCGTTCTTTAAAGTATGGGGGGTTACATAGTACTAAATCAACAGAATCTTTTTTGATGACCTCTGTCGCTTGTTTTAAATCACGTTCATACATCGTTACTTGTTTTTCCAATTTATTTAATAGAATACTTCGTTGCCCCATATCTGCCAAACGAGGTTGTAATTCGATTTGGTCGATCGTTGCAGCTGTTTTCCGACTAACGAAGAGGCCGACCGCGCCATTGCCAGCACACAAATCGACAATCTTGCCTTTTTTTGGTAGTTGCGGAAAATTAGCCAATAAGACTGCATCAATGGAAAAAGAAAAGACTTCTTTGCTTTGAATAATTTTAATATCATCCGCATATAATTGATCAATCCGTTCGCCGGATAATAACATAGATTAAGAACCTCCAACTTTTCATCTGATTGTTCATGTATTATACTACTTTTAAACCCGTATGACAAAATCTGTTCCCTAGATTAATAGGGACATGTTATTTCTCTGATTGATAGACGTAAAAAAAGCTTGTCAAAAGGTAGAGCTTTCGGCATACTAGAAAGCGGAGAGAAGAAAGGAAGAAAATTATGTTTTTTACATTTATGCGTGGCGTGGTTCGCGTCATTTTATTTGTGATTAATGGAAATGCACATTATGAAAATAAAGAAAAATTACCAAAAGACCAAAACTATGTCTTAGTTGCGCCGCATCGAACATGGTGGGAACCGCTGTATTTAGCTGTTGCTGGCAGTCCTAAGAAGTTTAGTTTTATGGCAAAAAAAGAGTTGTTTAAAAATCCTGTTTTACGTTTCATTTTAAAACATGCGAATGCGTTTCCAGTGGATCGTGAGAAGCCCGGTCCCAGCGCGATTAAAACACCTGTCAAAATTTTAAAAAATTCTGATTTAAGTTTGATTATGTTCCCTAGTGGCACGCGTCATTCCTCAGAATTAAAAGGTGGGGTAGCCTTGATTGCTAAAATGGGGCGAGTACCTATCGTGCCATCTGTTTATCAAGGTCCGTTAACTTTAAAAGAGTTGTTTAAACGGAAAAAAGTAACGGTTCGTTTTGGGGAGCCAATCGATATTAGCGATATAAAAAAAATGGATAAAGACGGTTTAGCTGAAGTGGAACGTCGGATGCAAGAAGCATTTGATCAGTTAGATAAAGAAATTGATCCAACTTTTAAATATGAATCAACAGAAAAAGAATAAAACAAACCGCTACAGAATAGGAATGTTACTGGCAGGTAGTCTCATCAAAAGATGATGCTCCCTGTCTTTTTTCTTGCGTTAAGAAAAAAGTTTGTTAAAAATCTAATTCTTCTGTCCGATTTTCTTAAAAAATACCAGAAATTTGTTATAATAATAAGAAGGACTTTTTTAGGCGGTGAAAAAATGAAATTTTTACATACAGCAGATTGGCATATTGGCAAAAAATTACATGGTTTTGATTTGTTGGCAGAACAAAGGGAAGCCTTTAAACAAATCTTAGCAATTGCGAAAGAAGAGCAAGTGGATGCTGTTGTGATCGCTGGAGATTTGTATGATCGCTCTGTTCCAGCAGTTGAAGCAGTCGAGATTTTTAATGAAATGATGATTCAAATGAATCTCAAAGAGCATTTCCCCGTGTTAGCTATTTCGGGAAACCATGATAGCAGCACTCGTTTAGAAACAGGAGGCCCTTGGTTTAACCAAACGCAATTTCATTTGAATACGCGTTTAGAACAAGCTTTTCAACCAATTGAAATCGCCAATACCCAATTTTATTTGTTGCCTTATTTTGAACCGATTGCGGCTCGCTTATATTTTGAAGATGAAACGATTCGAACGATTCAGGCGGCGATGGAAAAAGTTGTCGCGAAAATGCAAGAATCTTTTCTCCCCAATAAAAAACAGGTGTTAGTTAGTCATTTTTTTGTCGCTGGCAGTGAAAAAACTGATTCTGAAACAAAATTAACAGTGGGTGGTTTGGATGTTGTACCGACGGCTTTGTTAGAGCCTTTTGATTACGTCGCGTTGGGCCACTTACATGGAAAAAATGCGTTGCAGGCACCTAATGCTCGATACAGTGGCTCGCCTGTAAAATTTTCTTTATCAGAAATGACACAAGAAAAGGGTGTTTGGCTTGTTGAAACAGAAGCTGAAGTTCATTTTCAATTCCGTGCTTTGAAACCATTGCGAGACATTCAACAATTGACGGGCTCGTTTCAGCAGTTAACGGATCCCGCTTTTTATCAAGAAGTGAATCGGGAAAATTATTTACATGTCCAATTAACCGACCGAGCGATCATTCCCAACATGATGAATCAATTGCGAAAAATTTACCCCAAAATTATTGGGCTGGAACGTTTGAATGGTCGAGAAACAAGCAGCGGAAATCAGAAAAAAATGGTACAAATAGAACAACGCTCACCTGAAGAACATCTGCATGATTTCTTTAACGATGTGACAGGAGAGGTCCTGACAGAACAACAAGCACAATGGGTCCAAGAAGAACTGAGTACACTTAATCAATTAGAAAGAGGGAAGTAACAGGATGAAACCATTATCTTTAACATTGAAAAACTTCGGACCGTATATTAATGAAACCATTGATTTTACGAAGTTTGAAGATTCTTCACTTTTTCTAATTAGTGGAAAAACAGGGTCTGGGAAAACAACGATTTTTGATGGAATGAGCTATGCTTTGTTTGGTGAAAGTTCTGGGAAATTACGTTTAGGCAAAGAAATGCGTTCCACATTTGCTGACCCCTCAGAAGCCACTGAAGTTACTTTGCTTTTTAAACATAACGAGTTTCTCTATGAACTGAACCGCCTTCCCGAACAAGAACTTTTTAAAAAACGTGGCACAGGAGTCCGTAAACAAAGTGCCAAAATTTCTTTAATTGTCAAAGATGCTCAAGGGAAAGAACTACGAGCCTATTCTAAAAGACGCGAAGTGGACGAACTCATTCAAGAATTATTGCATTTGAATGCCAATCAATTTGCTCAAATTGTATTGTTACCACAAGGAGAGTTTCGGACTTTTTTAATTGCTAAAAGTGATGAAAAAGAAAAGGTTTTGCGTAATTTATTCGGAACAGAATTGTATCAGTTGTTCAGCGAAAATTTAAAAGAACGCTTAAAAATTGCCAATCAAGAGATTCAAGAAACCCAGCAAAAAATTGAACTGAAAACAGAACAGTTGCATTGGTCAGAAGAACCTGAACCGACAATGACACTTTTTGAAAAACTTCAATTATTAGAAAGCCAACAACAAGAGGCTCAGCAACAACTATTAGTTGAAAGAGAACAAATTGCAATCTTAAAACAAGCCAAACAAGCAAAAGAGCAAGTTTGTTATGCTATTGAAGAACGACAAAACTTGCAACAGCAAAAAGAAGAATTACTGGAAAAGAAAGCAAAACAAGCTGAACAGGAAACCGTCATTGAACGGTTAAAGGAACAGATTCAGCAATTAAAATGGAGCCAAAAACAGCAATCTTTAGCTGAAAAAGTCTTTGAAAAACGAAGCGAAAAACAACAAAAAGAGCAAGAAACAAAGTCCAAACAACAAGCTCTCATGGAAACGCAACAAGCATTGACAGATTGGCAAGCAATCATGAGTGAGTTGGAAGAACAACAACCATTGATTGCTGAAAAACAAGAACGTCTTCAAACGATTCAACGTCAATTACCACAATACCAAGAATATGAACAGTTAGCCCAACGACAAATAGCAGAACAAGCCAATTATCAAGCCATTCAAAAAGAGTATGAATCTTGCCAACAGGAAAAAATAACATTAGCGGATAAAGTGGCGACAGCCAAACAATTTATTGAACAAGAAGGAACACTTGAAAAAGCAAATTTTGAATGTTCTAGTGTAGCAGATCATTGGCAAAATTTTGTAGAACGTTGGCAAAAAAATCAAAAAGCTTGGCAAAAAATTAGTCAAAACCAAGTGGAATTGCACGAGTTGACACAACGGTTTGCTGTTGAACAGCAACAAAAAAGCGTCGAAGAAGCGAAGTTGCAGACAAAGAAAAGTCAATGGGCCTCTTTACAAATCCAACGATTAAGCTTGTTACTTGAAGAGGGGGAACCTTGCCCAGTTTGTGGCTCTTTAGAACATCCAAAGCAACAAACTCATCAAGAAGTTTCTTTAGAAGAGATTGATCAAGCGGAACGGGAATTAACGGAAGTTGAAAAAACGGTTCAACGATTTACTGAAACGCTCTCTGCATTAGGGGCGGAAAAGCAACAGAAAGAAAGCCAATTACAAGAACAGGAAGCTGCGTATACTGAGGAACAAGAACAATTAGCAGCGCAGTTTGCTGACTTGCAGTTGCCGTTAACAGGACTAACTTTTTCACAAGTAACACCTGCAGAAATTGCGGAAGTTGAGTCGCAATTAGCTAAAGAAAAACAACAAATAGCACAAAAACTAACGGAAATTTCAGTCGAAAAGGACCGTCTGGCGGAACTAGAAGAACAAGTAGCTGAAAATTCTCAACGCTTTGAAGTGCTCCGACAACAAGTAGAAACAATGCAACAAAGTCTGGAAAGAATCACTATCCAGCAGCAAATGATTGCTAGCCAATTATTGGATGCAACCGTCACATACGAAGAAATGACCAAACAACAAACTTTGCTTCAAGAAGAACTCTCTGCATTTGAACGTCAAAAAGAAAACGTGACGACACAAGGAGAAACCTTGAAGAAAGAAGAAATGATCCTTGAAAGTACGTTGACGCATTTGGAGAAAGAACAACAAACACTTCAACAAACAGTCGCACAACTTGAGAGTCAGTTAAAGGCAGTTTTAACGGAACAAGGCGTGACAGAGGACCAATTGACGGAGTGGTTGAAAGAGGTACCGACACTAGAAAGTCAGCAAGAACAAATTGCTTTATTTGAACAAGAGCAAACCCAACTGACTATCCAACTCGCTGAAATTGAAAAAAAATTATCTAGTGATACGTTCCCAGAATTATCTTTAATCACCACAGAAATTGAACAAATAACACAACAAATTGAAGAACAAGAAAAAAAATACTATCAACTGCATGAAAAAATGCTGAACAATCAACAGTTGGTTCAAGAAATTAATGCGCAAAGAAGAACAATTGAAGACAAGTTTGAGGAAGTTGCTGCACTACAGCAGTTGGCAGATACGGTGAATGGCAATAATCCTAAAAAAATTAGTTTTGAACGGTATATGTTACAAACGTATTTAGAAAGAGTGCTGGCAGTCGCTAATCAGCGTTTAGACCGCCTGACCAATAGTCGTTATCAATTTGAATTGAATCACGAAGCAGGCAGTTATCGGAATCAAACGGGGCTAGAAATCAATATTTATGATGACAATTCGGGGACGGTGCGCAGCGCTCACACGTTATCAGGCGGGGAAAGTTTTATAGCAGCGTTAGCTTTGGCACTTTCTTTAGCAGAAGTGATTCAAGAACAAGCAGGCGGAGTCTTAATTGATGCGTTGTTTATTGATGAAGGCTTTGGTTCCTTAGATGAAGAAGCATTGGAAATGGCAATGGAGGCGTTAGAAACGATTGAAAATGAAGGCCGCATGATTGGGATTATTAGTCATATTGGCGAATTAAAAGCACGAATTCCACAACAATTACAAATAAAAAGCAATGGGAATGGTCAAAGTACCGTTCACTATCAGCTAGCTTAGTAGAAGAGGAGGTGAGTCGATGAAATGGAGTATTCCAGAGCGAATCGTTGAACAAGGGCGCGAATATATGCAAGAAGGCCGGGTCTTATCTATCGTTCAAAATCCAGAAAAAAGGATCTGGTTGTCTGAGGTTTTAGGGGAAGAACTTTATCTTGTTGAATTGGATGGTACCGCCAAAGAACAAGATGTTTGTGAATGTCAATATTGGATGGAACATGGCTATTGCAAGCATACAGTGGCAGTCGAACTGGCACTGAAACAACGAGGCGTGTCAAGAATTATTCAAGCGAATCAAACAGTCAGTTTTGAGAAAACAAATCGATCAACAGCTGAAATGTTTACCAAAGGCTTTGCCAAATTAAGCAAAGCCTCTGCCGAAGTTCCCTTGCAACCTTTACGTTTAGAATTTCATTTAGATGTGATTGAAACGAATAATTACTATCCAGAATTATCAACGATTGGTCTTTCTTTAAAAATTGGTTTGGAAGGGACCAAACCTAAAACATATATTGTGAAAAATATTGGTGATTTTTTACAAGCATATGAAAAAGAAATGACTTTTATGGTGAATAAACAACACCAATTTACTTTGCTACATGATTCTTTTTCAATGGAGATTCAAGAAATTTTAACAGAACTTGCGGCAATTTATCATACCAGCCAATTATTAGGTGCAAACGGTATTCAAGTTAAAGGGAAAATCGACAAACGTTATCTATTATTACCAATTGATCGCAGTCAATCGTTAGTTGAAAAAATGAATCGAACGGGTCAGTTTATATTGACCAATCAAACTCATAAGTATCGCTATCTAACGTTCAAAGAAACCAGTTTGCCACTTACGTTTACAGTACAAAAAACCGAGGAACAAAGCTTCAAATTAACTATTCAGAATCCTATTACAACGTTTCTAGCCCACTATCACTGGGCGATTGCGGATCAAACGGTTTATTTACTAACAGAAGAGCAGGAAGCCATCTACACCACGTTACTTCAATTAATGAAACGCTTGGAAGAGCCGTCAATTATTTATGAAAAAGAAACAGTTTCTGATTTATTTAGTGAAGTGTTACCATTATTGGAAAAAATTGGTCGAGTGTCTGTTGAAGAATCAGTTGAAGAATTAGTCGTCCACCATCCTTTAAAAGCAGTCTTTATTTTTAAGAAAATTAAAGGTCGGATTAACGCTCGGATTGACTATCACTATGGAGAAGTCATTTTCTCGACAAACCCGAAATATGCTCAATTACCTGAAGTCAATCAAGAAATCGTTCGAGATAAAGCAAAAGAAACAGCAATTAAGCAACAATTTCAACAGTTTGCCTATCAGCAAACAACCACAGGCTTTGAAAAAGTCTTACCTGCTGGAGAGTCCTTGTATTATTTCTTTAAAGCCGAGGTTCCAGCTTTCCGTCAATTAGGAGAAGTTCGGATGGGACGGAAATTACGGGAATTGTATTTAGATGCCCAGCATCATCAACCAACGATTGAAGTTGCGGAAGGGGATTCTTGGTTAGATATTCGGTTTGATGTCACTGGCATTGATGAAACCGAAATCGATGCAGTATTGACTAGTCTACTACGTAATGATGCTTTTTATACGTTAAAAAGTGGTGAAATTCTTGCTTTTGACTCAGAGGAATTTTTCCATACAAGTGCAATTTTAACGAAGCTGCGAAAAAATATGCATCAAGAAGACAATGTCATTCATGTGCCCAAAAACCAAGGCCTCATGATCGAAAGTTTATTAGAAGACAACGAGCGGGCACATTTTTCAGATTCCTTTAAAAAAATGGTCACGGATTTAACGCATCCAGAAAACTTTGAAGCGCAAGTCCCCAAAACCTTACAAGCAACGTTACGACATTATCAAGAAACAGGGTATAAATGGCTGAAAATGCTTAGCCATTATCAATTTGGCGGTATTTTAGCTGATGAAATGGGTTTAGGGAAGACACTGCAAACCATTACCTATTTACTTTCGGAAAAAGAAGAAGAGCGCTTGAAAGGGACAGCTTTGATTGTCGCTCCTGCAAGTTTAACCTATAACTGGTTAGCCGAAGTCAAACGTTTTGCGCCAACCTTAAATGTTCAAGTGGTTTCTGGCAACCGCCAAGAACGAGCAGCGCTTTTACAAAATAGCACCGAAGATATTCTGATTACTTCTTATGCAAGTATGCGACAAGATGTTCAGCTTTATCAGGAAATGCGTGTCGGCTATTTGATTTTAGATGAGGCCCAAATGGTTAAAAATAGTGGGACTAAAACGGCGCAAGCCTTAAAAAGTTTAAAAGTACCCCAACGTTTTGCATTAAGTGGCACACCAATTGAAAATAATTTAGATGAACTGTGGTCAATTTTCCAAATGATCTTACCGGGATTGTTCCCAGGCAAAAAAGCCTTTCGAGAAATTAAGCCGGAAGAAATTGCCAAAATGATTCAACCATTCATTTTACGACGAGACAAGAAAACGGTGCTCGCAGACTTACCAGAAAAAATTGAAAATAATATGTACAGTGTCTTAACAGAAGAACAAAAAACGGTTTATTTGGCCTATCTAAAACAAATGCAAGCAGATGTTAGTCAAATGGATCAGGCAACCTTCAAGAAAAATCGTATGAGTATTTTAGCAGGATTGACCCGTTTACGACAAATCTGTTGCGATCCGCGTTTGTTTATTGAGGATTACACGGGAGGTTCTGGCAAAGTGGAACAAGTCAAAGACTTTTTAGTGGCTGCAAAAGAAAACAATCGTCGTGTTCTATTATTTTCTCAGTTCACAAGCATGCTTTCTATCTTAGAAAAAGAATTGAATGAATTAGGTTTAGAGACGTTCTATTTACGAGGAAGTACGAAGCCCCAAGATCGGTTAACGATGGCGAATGCCTTCAATGAAGGAGAAAAAGATGTCTTCTTAATTTCATTGAAAGCAGGGGGAACCGGACTAAATTTAACTGGTGCAGATACAGTTATTTTATACGATTTATGGTGGAATCCCGCAGTCGAAGAACAAGCGGCTGGTCGGGCGCACCGCATGGGACAAAAAAAGGTTGTTGAAGTGTGGCGGATGATTGCAGAAGGAACGGTTGAAGAAAAAATGAATTCCTTACAGCAAGAGAAACGCGAGCTGTTCCAAAAAGTGATCCAAGGAAATGAAGAGCAATTAGCGAAAATGACGGAAGAAGATATTCGCACAATTTTAAGCATTGGAGAATAGAAAAAAACCTAACTACATTTCAAATTTGAAGCGTAGTTAGGCTTTTTTATTTTTAAAGATTAAATAATTTCTCCACAGTCGGACAAAGTTCAGTGAAACAAGTGACTTCTGCAAGGTGTGATGCAGGTTGGCAACTTGGTAGTTCACGAGAGCGGTGGTTAAACCAAAGAGAATGCCAGCCACCATTACGTGCGCCTACAATATCATTGTCATAACTATCGCCAACATATAAAGTATGTTCAGGTTCCATACAAAATTGATTACAGGCTAAATCAAAAATTTCCTTTTCAGGTTTTTGGAAACCCGTACTTTGAGAAATAATGATATTTTGGCTTGGAACCCATTTTTCAAGATTCAATTGTTTAACTTTTTTAAATTGATGGTCTGTTGGACCATTTGTAATAATCCCCATCGGAATTTCTTTCTCTTGTAAAGTATCAAGAAGCTTAGTAACTTCTGGATGCATCGTAATATTATCCAATTCTTCTTCATAAACTTGTTGGAAAATTTTTCCTTCTTCTTGTGAAATTCCTGGATAGTTTAGATCCTTTAATGTTTCATTCATCCGGAAAAACCGCATGAAATCTAGGGACCATTCATTGGCTAAAACTTTCGGAAACGTTTCATCGCTGTGGTGTCTAAAACGAAGATACAATTCATGCATATCCTCTGTCGCAACGTTTGGGAAAATTTTAGTCATCGCATTTCGAAAGGGTTGTTGCTGATCGTACAGCGTGTCATCAACATCAAAAACAATGGTTCTCATTTAACAAGTGCACCTCTTAACTTTTTTACAAAACTTTTCATATGTTATATTGTAGCTGATATTTTCACAAATAAATAGAGTATTTTTCACTGTATTTCAAGGTTTTTCGCAGAAATCAAAGCCTTGCGGGAAAAGACAATTATAGTTATTTTTACCGAAAAAATGGAAACGATAAATGAAAAAATATTCTGATAATGAAAAGTTTGTGAAAATGATTTTGAGTCAAAGTTACTTAAATAACACGTGTTCTGATAGAAGTTAGAATTTTGCAAGAGACAGTCTTTTTCCGTATAATGAGTGAGAATGAAGGGGGAGAGTTAGGGAGTTATGTTAAAGCGTTTTTTTGGGTATTATCGACCTTATCGTCGATTATTTATTTTGGATTTTGGGTGTGCCGTTTTTGCGGGGCTGTTAGAGTTGGCTTTTCCAGTAGCAGTCAATCAAGTAATTGATAAGATTATGCCAAAAGGAGATTTTCGCCTCATTGCATTAGCTAGTGCGGGCTTATTTGCATTTTATATAATCAATACGTTTTTACAATTTATTGTGGTTTATTTTGGTCATATGTTAGGCGTGAATATTGAAACAGATATGCGTGAAGAATTATATCAACATCTTCAAACACAACCGTTTGAGTATTATGATAATCAAAAAACAGGGAAATTAATGAGCCGTTTGACCACTGATCTTTTTGAAAATAAAGAGCAATGTTGTACATCAAGATACAACACTACTCAACAAGTATAATTTCTATGGAATTGTCATGAATAATGACCTTTTGAACCAACATTTCGATAACTACTCTTTTGCTTTCAATACTTGAATTATCCCAATCAAAAGATTTTAAAACGTCAAATCGATGTTGTAGTTCTGTTTTATCTAGTTTATTTTTTCGTTCCAGTAATTTTTCCATACTTTGTTTTTCTTTATTCAATTTATCAATTTTTTCACTTATAACATCGAGTGGCATTGAATCCACCTGAAATAAATCAATTAACTTGTTTATTTGCTTGTCGATACTCTCGATTTGCGAACTTATTAAGGATGTATTTGTTTGTGGAGCAGATCGCCTTTTTAATTCTGCTTCAACATCAATGTTTTTCAAATTGTTTATAACAGCTTCGTCAATGATGAATTGTTGTTGCGCTTTAGAAGAACAACCATCTGTTTTCATCATGTGCTTAGGACTACCTTTTTTTGAGTAGCAACGATAATATCTATATACTTTTCCTTTACGACCTACAGCTCTTCGGTTTGCCATTTTAGCACCGCAAATGCCACATTCGCATAATCCGCCCAACAACGCAACATAGTTGTATCGCTTAGTATTGGTTTGTTTTCTCCGAGCTATCTCTTTTTGAGTTTTATAGAAGGTGACTTCGTCAATTATCGGTTCATGAATGCCATCGTACTCGGCTCCTGAAAATTTCACTTTACCAATATACAATGAATTTTTTAGCATGCGGTCAATACTACTAGGTAGCCATTTGTTTTTGCCAGGATAATTTTTTTTAAGATATTCTGATATAGAACTTTTTCCTAGCCCATCATTATAAAGCCTGAACAAGTCTTTAATCGCTGCTGCTTCATACTCGTTAATTATAAGTTGGTTGTCACTATTAAACTGATAACCAGCAGGGGGTCTGTCTTGTCCTCCTGTGTGATAAAAACCCTTTTTTGCACGTTCGACTCGACCAGTAATCATGCGCTCTGATATTGATTTGCGTTCGAGTTGTGCGAAAACGGATAGCATTCCAACAGTCGCCGATCCAAAAGCGGTTGAAGTATCAAAACTTTCTTGCATTGAAATAAGTTCAACGTCATTAGGTCTGAAAATATCTTCAATTAAGTACATAGTATCTTTTTGAGAACGAGAGAGGCGATCAAGCTTATAGACAATTACTACATCAACTTTTTTAGATTGTACGTCTTGGATCAGCTCTTGCATTGCAGGGCGTTCTAATTTTGAAGCGCTATAACCAGCATCGATATACTTTTTGTATAAAATAAAGTCTTTGGCTTCAACGTATTTTGTCAGTCTATCGGTTTGGGCTTGAATCGAATATCCTTCAGTTGCTTGTTCTTGAGTGGATACACGGATATAGATAGCTGCTTTTTTATCCAATTCACTTTCTCCTTTCATAATATTGAAGCTCTTAGCGTGAATCGAACACGCTTGAACTCACCAGAGAAGAGATATTTATTACTTCCACATACCATCTCCAAATGTAACAACATATGGACCAGAACCTTTTGAAGAGAAGTAAAAAGTTATATTAGCTTTCATTCCAGCAGCTATATCATTAGGTATATTGTTTTGATACGTGCTCGCATCGAAATCAGCTAATTCAGAGTTACTATCATACATGGCAAAATTTTGAACATTAAAGCTGATAGGTGAACTAGTAGTATTCTCTACAATTGCTTTTACTTCCACAGGATGTTCACCATCTTTTGGTTCATGTAATTGATGATTGGGCGCATCTTCAGCAGAAATGACTGTAATTTTTTCCCCACTACCAAACGTTCCAGATTCATTAAATTTTAAAGTATTGGATGAGTCAGTAGACTGGCCTTCTTGCTTACTAGAATCGGTAGTTCCGAAAGCATCAAGTATTTCATCAAGCTGACTAGCTTTTGTGCTTAATTTTTTATTTTCCTCTTTTAAACTTGATACAGTTGTCTTTAATTTATTTACTTCTGACGTACTGTTATCAGTAGATGAACACCCAGCCAAGATGGCAAAAGAGAATAGAGATACCCCAAACAATTTAACTATTTTCATTTTTAAAATTCCTCATTTCTTGATATAATGTATTTACTATGAATCTCAAAAGAGGTTGAAAGCTCGTGTTGGCTCACGAGCTTATTTTGTTATGTCCATGCATGTTTCCGTAATAAAACGAAATTGATAACCTTTATAATTAAAAATAGGGCCATGCTTTTCCTTTATGTATTGAACAGCATCAACTACATATTTAGGTGAAAAGCCTAAAAATTCTGCGCATTCCCAATAATATTTGCATCCAATTTCCCAAGCGTTTATTAAGTCGTCTAATGAGACTGCTTCATTTGCACCGTAGACACGAGCAGCCTTTTCTTGTTTGCGATTTTCGATAATATTTTGAGAAAGGATATTACCAACTGTAGTTTTGTAATGACCATATTCTTCATAAAGCCTCTCTTTTTTTGCAACAGTTGATAAATCCTTATCAATAAAAATAGTTCCTCTGTAATAATAAGCTGTGTCTTGTGTTTCTTCCAACAACGGAACCTCTTTAACTGGGATTTCTTTACTAATCGTATCTAACAAAATCTCATAATCATTCATAATACACCTACTATTTTTTATTCATCAATATATTGATCTAAATACTTTCTTATTCCTTTTATTTGTTCGTCTGTATATTCTCGATTATCAATTTCTGAATGAGCAGCAAGATCAATTTGCTGTGAATTTTCTTTAGGCTGCGGAAAAGTGGATATGTTAGAGTTCTGTTCAGTCAGTCTTTTTTGTGCTAAATTATATACTTCTCTTTTGTTTTCTTCATTTAACTTTGAATAAACAGGGTTAATATCCAATTTGGAACTAGAATGATCATTTGAAGACAGGTCTTTATTCATTAAGTCTGTGATACTTACGTCAAAAAGTTCAGCTATATCGTTTAATATACCGATTTTAGGCGTATATTTTCCTTTCTCCCATTCGCTTATAGAAGAAGCACTTTTTCTATTTAGTTTTTCTGCCAATTCAATTTGCTCTAAGTGATGCTTTTCCCTAAGATATTTTAGATTCTTTGAAAACATAATTACACCTCGCTTTTGGTAATAGTGTACCACCGATTCGGAAAAAATGAAATAGATTTCATGAAAAAATATTCGGAAAAACCGAAATATTTTTCTTGACTTCGGAAAAACCGAAATGTATAATTCAAGTTGAAAGGAGGGGCTAGTATGAAAAAAGTTAAAATTTATGATTTAAGAAGAGAAAAAAGAATGACACAAAAAGAACTAGCGAAAAAGACAGGTATAACCGAACGGACTATTATTAATTATGAAAACAGTATTGATGCTTTGCGGAATGCTAAATATTCTACTGTAGAAAAAATTGCTACGGCTTTAGGCGTTACTGTTGATGATATTTTTTTAACCTCCGTTTCGGAAAAACCGAAATCAGCTTAATTAATCAAAGGAGAATAGGATGAACAAACCAGAAATAAAAGTTGACGTAAGTATTGAAGGCATAGATGAAGCTACGAAAAAAGCTGAAAGGTATGTCGAAGTGTTAAAAGAAGCCAAAACGCTGGCAGGCGAATTGGCTTCAATGCATTTTTAAATTTCGGTAAATGAAAAAGAGTAGCTAAGAAAAGAAGATTAATGGAAGGATAAATGTAATGGACTATATTGAAAAATTAGAACTGGTAATATATATTTTCGTATTTTTATTAATTCCATTGGTTCTAACTATTGTTTTTAAAGAACCACTTATTATTGCTGGTGTAGCTATTCTTGTATCAATTTTTGATTTTCTTGATTAATAGCGTTGATTTCTTCATCAGTGAGTTTAATTAAGGTAGACTTCCATTTCTTAAATTTAGTAGTTTCGCTTCTAAAATTAGGAATAATCGTTGATTTAGCAAATTTAATATTAACTCGGATTTTGTCCGATATAGGATAAACAATTACTTCTTTCAAAACATAAGAGTTAGCTGGGATTACTCCATAATTTGAATCCATAAAATTTAAATGTGTAATTTCATCCAAGGGAGTTATGCCTAATAGTTCCTGATTAGCAATCTCGGGCCGTAAAGCAAATTTATACGTACAAGGAAGTAATTGATTCGTATATCCGTCTTTAAAAACAAGATCATAATAACCAATTGAATGTTTAGAAGTATTTAAAAATCTGAAGCCGATTGATACACCAGCTGATTGATTTGGAAAAGCCGGCTCTTTATCATAAGTTTCTATTCTTTTTATAAGAGTTTGATTCGTTATCCTAACGCTAATATTTTTTCTATCTCTATATAAGTTTATCAGCGAAATCAAAAGAGCTATAGAAGATATACCAATAGTAATAAAGTCTTTTAGTAATAATTCTTTCAAAAAATATCAACCCCTAATTTTTGTGATTTTTATCAATTATACCATGTAATTACTAGTAAAGGAGGAGACCGCAATGGCAAAAAAACAAGAGCCGTTAAAAGTAATCATTAGAAATGCTGATGGTACTATTTGCGAAGACATATCAAAAAAAGAATGGTCACCAGAACGAAGACAGATGATTGCAGAAGCAATGGGAGATGCAATTTTGGAGCAACAGGGATTGTTGGATAAATTAAGGAATTAGAGAGGGGAAAAAATATGGAAGAAAAAAAGAATGTTATTCATGCGAGAGAAATCTCGATGGTTTTAAGTTATTTAAGCCAACAAGATGTGAACCAATTAGAAGTATTGACAGGAAATCGAGAACAATCCGAAAAGATATTTAACGCTGTAACAATGGCTTATGTGCAGATGATCCAATTAAAAAATATTTTGAATAGTTGTGATTTCAGTATAGATACAAGAATCGTAACTTTTTAGAAGGGGAGAAATTACTTAATGCCAAAAGAGGATGTACGGCAAAAATACCAAGAATCACTAAAAGAGCGTGGGATTACTGATATAGAAGCAGAGCTGATTGGTCGTTTGTATGGGGTGAAGCTTTTAGATGCAGAGAAGAAGCATGATGGCTAAACAAAAATACTTATTCATAATCTACAGCATTCTCATGAATGTGACTATTCTAGTCTGTTTGTTTAAATGTTGGCAACTTGCTTTAGCAATTTATATTGCCTGGTTCGTCACTACGATATTTTTTAGGAGAGGAATTGAAATAGATGAAAAGAAAAATTAAACAATCGTTGCCAGATTTAATAATGCTCGCAACGATTATCTATCTAACAAATTTAGATTTAAAGGCAGGAGTTGCAATGGCCGTTGCCATGTTTTTAACAACTATTTTTGAAACAAAAAAATTATATGTAAAAAAGGAGCAGAATAATGAATAAAAAAATCGCGGAATTACTTCAAGAGTTACAAGAAGAGTGTAACAAGGTAAAATTGCCTATTGTTTGTGGAATTATAGAAAAAGATACTGATAACAGCGCAGCCTTATTAGGCGGGGCATTGGCCGAACAATCGTTAATCTTGTGTATGCTGACAGAACTATTTAAAAATGCTGTTGAGAATAGCGCTTGTACTTGTTCAAATTGTACCGCTTTGAAAAATGCCCTTGGTTTTGAACAAAGAGAAAATGAATCGTCTTCTGATTTAGATGATTTATTACAAACTTTTTTGAGAGGTGAATTGGATTGATAGAAGTACGAGGTTTAGGTGACTCAATTTATGATGCAATGTTAGCTAATGCGCAAAACAATGCTGTTAAAAACATCATGGCCGCTGCAAGCAATGGAAAAACTAGCGTAACAGTCAATAGTAAAGGACTAACTCAACCATTCCTAGATTCTTTAGAAGAAGAAGGAGTCAAAGCGGCAGAGAAAAATAATGCCAATGAGATTTTGTTTTATTGGGAGTGGTAAAAATGGCTAATTATGATCGATATGGCCGAATGAGCTATTCTCCAGAATTGCACAAAAATCAAGGCAAGGTTTGGACCTATGAAGAAGTCGAATACTTGAAAAATTGGTATGCAATTATTGGGCCAGAAGAAATGAGTTTAGCGTTAGAAAGAACGCCTGCTTCAGTTATGACAAAAGCTTCATCAATAGGCCTTAAAACAAAAAATTACAGTAAGCGGCTAGGAGGAAGACAAAAAAAGACAAATTCGTCTGCAAACGAACTTGTCTAAGAAAGATTTATTTTACAAATAATGATTTATACCAGTATAAACGATTTTTTCAAAAATTGAAAGGAGCTAGAGAACAAATGAAAAATATTAATTTGAATTTGTCAGAAATTAGCGAAGGAGCTGTGCAAGAAAAATTTGAACATGAAATGCAACAAGTGTTCGAAAATATTTTGGACTTAAATACTGATCCAATTAAAAAAAGAACCATCACATTAACAATTGAAGTGTCATCAGATAAGGATCGGGAACTTGTGATACTAGCATGTAAGAGCAAATCTAAACTTGTGCCACGTGATGAAAATGAAACCAAAGTTCTTTTTGGACGTAATGCCGAAACTGGCTACATTGAAGCGAACGAGTTGAAGTCTGGTGCTCGTGGTCAAATGTACATGGACCCCGAAGATTTAAAGGTGAAAACAGATACTGGCGAATCCGTGGAAGATATTGAAAAGGAACAAAAAGAGTCAGCAACAAAACAAGAAGTAATTGACTTTAGAAAGAAAGTGACAAATTAAATTTTTAGGAGGATAAATCATGACAGAAAATATCAAAGAAGCAATTAAATACGGAGTGGAGCTATCAGAAGGACAAGCGGTTATTTACAAAGAAGAGGATAGAATTTTTTATGATTCTAACAAAGCATCGTTAAGAGAACTGTTTCCAGCAAAATACGCAGAAACATTAACAGTAAATTCCTTGACTGGTTTAGTGCAGTATCTCTTATCTAAATTTGATCAAGAAACTACCGATGATCCAGACGAACTACTTGTTCATGTAGAAAGTCCCGCGTCAGTGAAAGTATATGGTCGATTAAATGAGTTAGATAGAAAACGAGAAAGTCTAATTAAAGCAACAGCGATTTTAGACAAGTTTAACTATGGGTATTTTATGAATACTGAAGAATTTATTATCAATTTACAATCACTATTCGATAGAACGGATGATTCAGAAGCTATTTTAAAATTTGCAAGTGCAGTCAGGATTGATAATGGAGCAACCATTAATGATAATGGGGTATCTCAAACAGCAACTGTGAAAACGGGCGCTTCGACCGTTGGAGAAGGGAAAGTTCCTAGTCCTGCCAATCTACAACCTTACAGAACATTTTTAGAAGTTCCACAGCCAGAAAGCCAATTTATTTTCCGCATTAATGAGCGAGGAAATTGTGCATTATTTGAAGCGGACGGTGGCTTGTGGAAGTACCATGCGATGGAATCAATCAAATCGTTTTTAGAAGATGCTCTAAAAGAATTAATTGAAGAAAACAAATTAACAGTCATTGCCTAAGCCAAAAATTAATAAGCAGCAAGTGAAAACGACTTGCTGCTTTTACACGAAAAAAAAGAGCCCAACATAAATGCTGAACTCAAAGAATGAATAATATTCTGATAATTTATTATACCATTCTTGGAATTCTATATCAATTCAAAACGTTGTAAATACGGCGTTTTATCGGGCTTGTAATAGTTATTAACTTAAGGACGTAAGATAAATTATTTCAGGAAGTGGCCAACATGTTTGTAAGAGAAAATAAGTATGCTGCAGGTGATTATCAAGAAGTGGATGTCGTGCCATTACCAGACGAAGTAAAGGAGAAATTAAGTAATACATCCAGAAAAAGAAAAGAGAACATGACAAGACCTCAACAACAACTCACAAATGACAAGAGAAGTTATAAATGGATGAGGTTAGCCATGAATGGAAATTTCTTTAAAGGTGATTATTATTTAACGCTAACTTATGACGAAGGAGACATTCCACCGCCAGAAAAAGCCGAAGAAGCAAAAAAAGACTTAAGTAATTTTTTGAGGAAAGTAAGAAATTTATACAAAAAAGTAGATAAAGAATTGAAATATATATGGGTAATGGAATACGAATTGGACCAAGAAGGTAATTATCTTAAAAGGGTTCATTTTCATTTAGTTATGAATCAGGGAGTCAACAGAGATGCTATAGAAGAATGTTGGTCGCACGGTAGAGGAAAAAATAAAAAATTGCTTGGTTACGTGAATATAAGAAAAATAAAACCAAATGGAGATTTTGGACTTGAAAGGTTATCTGGATATTTTTCAAAAGGGAAACGCTGGAAGAAAGG
>OLPZ01000805.1_pt1 | contig 23097 bp, 19 predicted proteins | sample 1672711 | NCBI WGS metagenome assembly OLPZ01 (sample SAMEA3136716, study PRJEB25190) | human gut metagenome
CGGGTTGCCGGTGGCGCTGCCGAACAGCGCTCCGACAAGGTCTGCCGGCGCGAGCATCGTGCTGCCGATGCAGGCGTTGAGCACGAGGAACACGACGAGCGCGATGGCGAGCGAGACGTACACCGCGACGACGCGGCGCCCGCGCGCACGTTGCGTTTCCAGAGGAGCAGCCATGCGCTTACCCTAGTCTCTTCAGATAGGTGAGCTGCGTGGCATCGGGCTCGGTCAGCACGCGGTGCAAATCGGAGATGATGGCGCCCGTGTTCATCATCTGCTGGTACATGTCCTGGTCGGTAGTCCAGACGTTGCCCTCGCGCACCGCCTTGAAGTTGGCGAGCAGGCTGTTCTTGGCAACAAGCTCGTCGACGGAGCTCACGCCGCCGTCGATGGTCGCGTTGTAGATGATGACGTCGGCGTCTTTTGCCTCGGTGTAGAACTTCTCCATCTCCATGGTCACGGTCGAGCGCGACGTGCTGTCGTCCGCAAGGCTGTCGAACACGTAGCTGCCGCCCGCGAGGCCGATCATCTGCGAGACGTAATCTCCCGGCTTGCGCACGACGGCGGCGCCATTGGAGTTGATGTAGAAGAAGGCGACGGACTTGCCCGTCTGCGTGTTGTCGATGGCCTTGACCTGTGCCACCTGCTCTGCGAAGAGCTGGTCTGCCTGCTGTTCCTTGTCGAGAAGCACGCCGTAGAGCTTGACCCACTCGGTGCGGCCGAGCGGGGACTCCTCGTAGCTCGAGCGCTCGCTCATGACGGGTATGCCCAGGTCTTCGAGCTTCTCGCGCACGTCGGGAACGTGGTTGATCATCGTGGACTCGATGGCGAAGCTGACGTTCTCGCGCAGCAGCAGGTCGTAGTCGGGCGTGTTGTACTTTCCGCCGTAGACGATGCGCCCGGAGTCCATGGCATCGCGCGCCGAGGGTATATGCCAATCGTCGCGCTGAATGCCCGAGACGCGGATGGTGTCGAGCGCGTCGAGTGCGTCGAACAGGCACATCGAGTCGGATGCCGCGAGGTAGATGTTGCCAATCGGCTGTTTGAGCGGCACCACGTCCGAGCTGAGGTTTGCGGGCACATCGCTTCCCTGTGGGATGACGAGGTAGCGGGTGTTGTCGCCCAGGCACACGAGCTTGTAGCCACCGTCGAAGTAGTCGACGGTGAACTGCGTCGCATACTGCAGGTCGAGGCTGCCCGTGACCTTCCATCCCGTCCCGATATCGGTGTTGTGGAAGCTGGACTGCTGCGCGCCATCCTGCGATGCGCAGCCAGCGAGGGAAAACGCGCACGTGAGCGCCGCGACGATTGCGGCAACGGCCGCCGCGGCGCAGACTGCGCGCGCTTTACGCGCGAAACGAAGGGGCAAGCCCACAGGACTTGCCCCAGATGCCTCGCTCCCCCTGTAAGAGGTTGCCGCCATTACTTGGCCGCCAGGCTCTTGGAATCGAAGTTGAGCGTGTAGTCGACCATGTGAGGCTGGCTCATGGCCGTGGTCTCGGCGCTGACCGCCAGGTCGGTGTCGAGCGCGGAGACGGGGATGTCGAAGGTAGAATTGCCCGACGCGTTCGTGGGCTTGTACTCGGTGCCATCCACGACCATCTTGTCGTAGTTGGGGCTCGACCATACGATGGTCGCCGTCATCTTGCCGCCGTTCACGACGAGCGTGGCAGGAGAGTCGACCGTCGCGCGGCCCGAACCGCCGGAAAGCGTCACGGCAACCTGGTAGCTGCCGTCAGCCGGCGTAGAGGCAGACGCCTCGTCTGCGGGCTTCGCGCCTTCGGATTTGAACGTGAGCTTGTGATCGTACCAGGTATCCCTGCGCTGGCCGTACAGCGCGACCTGCGTCTCGGTGTCGAGCGCCTCGACGGGGAACGTGAACGTGTACAGCCCGTCGGAGTCGGCAACGTAGTCGACGACCTGCGATGCGTCGGCCTTGGCCGCCTCGTCTGCCGTGCCCTCGTACAAGCGGCTGAAGCCCTGGCCATGCAAGGCCATCGTGCAGGTCATCTTGCCGTCCGCAACTTTCAGCTTCGCGTAGACGACGTTGACCATGCTGGAGTCCGTCTCGACCTCGATATCGTAGGTGCCGTCCTCGAGCGCCGCCTTGGATGCAGTCGCTCCAGAATCAGAGCCCGATCCGGACCCCCCGTTGCCACTTGCGCCGCAGCCTGCGAGAAGACCGCATGCGAGCACTGCCGCGAACAGGGCGCAAAGAACCTTTTTCATCTTCAAAACTTCTGCCTTCACTCGTTGTTGTCTGCCTGGTCTGCGGGGCATATGCCCCGCCACGCGTTATTTGCCGAGCTGGTCGATTGCCGCCTGCGTATGCTGGACGAACAGCTCGTCGATCGCGATGAGCTGTCCCAGGCCCTCGATGACCGGCGTCGGGGTAATGCCTGCCGCCTTGCACTTCGAGACGAGCGAATCGGGGTCGTCCTCGCCTGCCATGTCGTTGTTGGCATGGTCGCCGGCGACGATCATGAGCGGACGAACGACGGCCTTCTTGTAACCCGCATCCTTCATCAGCTTGATCGTGTCGTCGAAGTTCGGAGTCGCCTCGACCGTCGTGATGAAGTACTGCTTGTAGCCGTCGGCAGTGAGCTTGTCCTGCAGCTTCGCGTAATCGGAGTTGGAGTCTGCGTCGGTGCCGTGGCCCATGAAGCAGATAGCCGTATGGCCGTCGTCGTAGGACTTCGTCGCGTCGACGATGGCCTTGATGACCGCCTCGTAGTCGTCGTCGGTGTCGAGGAGCGGACGACCGAGAGCGGTCTTGTCGAACTTGTCCTTGACCTTGTCGAGCGAGCTCTGGACGTCGGTGTATTCCTTGCCGGCCATCAGGTGCGTCGGCTGGACCACAATCTGCTTCACGCCGTCGTCGATGCACTTCTGCAGCGCATCGTCGATGTTGTCGATCGTGCGGCCGTCACGGCTCTTGAGCTTGTCGATGATGATCTGCGCGGTGAACGCGCGGCGCACGTCGTAGTCGGGGAATGCCTCCCTGATGTCGCTCTCGATAGCGCCAATCGTAATCTGGCGGCTGTCGTTGTAGCTCGTGCCGAAGCTCGTCACCAAGATGACCGGCTTTGGGCCCTTCTTCGAGTCGTTGCCACCTGCGCACCCTGCGAGTCCGGCGACTGCTGCGACTCCTGCGACTGCCGCTGCTCCTACGAATCCACGCCTAGAAATCTGGTTGGACATGCCAAACCTCCCCATAGCTTGCCTGCCCTCTGCAGGCTCCAATCGTATGAATTTGGCTGACATGCTGCTGACGAGTGCATATGAAAAACGCGCCTGTTTCCAGACGCGCGACACGCCACGTTTCTCCTTTGCGCGGGAAACGTGGCAATCACGCCGCTCCAGGGTTCACAGAGCTCTCAGCGTTCGGGCAGGACGAGCATTCTGGCTTGGGGATTCCCCTCACAGTAATGGCCCTTGCCCAGGATTTCCACCTGGTTCCCTCGTCACGCTCCACGCCGAAGAGGCGCGGCTACGACGACTGCCCGATCATGTACTTGTCAAATTCGTGATGTTGATTATATGTCTCTACGCGCGAGCTCCGCAAGCGCATGAAAGTGCTCCTTGACTATTTTGGTGCCGTTGTCGCCCTCGTGGAGTTTCGTGCAGCCGGTGCAGTCTTTGTAGCCCTTCTCCGAATAGGTGAAGTCTCCCCCGCACTCGGGTCCGAGCGCGTAAAGCGGGCAGTAGCAGAACAGGCAGTTGAACTCGTCGGGGTCGACGCCCTCGTGGCAGGGGAAGTACTGGCACTCCCGGTGCGTGAAAAAGGGGTACTCGTGTGTGTTGCTCGTTTCCATGCCGTCATTATAACGGGCTTTCGCGAAGTGGCACGAGGGGCCGTGGGTATCGGTTCATTTTGGCACGATACCCACGGCCCCTCGTGTCACATGGCCTATACTGCAAAGCCAACATGACGTCTATCACACGAAAGGGATCGTCTATGGAAATTGTCGCCATCCCCTATGACAGCGAGAGCCGTGTCGACCAGCGCTTCGGCCACGCGGAGAAATTCAAGCTCTACACCATCGAAAACAACACCGTCACCTCGACCGAGATCGTCGAGGACCTCGGGCACGGCCATGACGCGCGCGTGGCAGCCCTCAAAGACCGCAATGTCACCTGTGTGATATGCGGCGGAATCGGCACACCCGCAGCAGACGGACTCGAGCAGGCGGGCATCGAGCTGTACACCTCCATCAACGGCGACACCGACCGTGTCGTCGAGCAATGGCTGAAAGGCGCGCTGCCTCACATCATCACCGCGCACAAGCCCGGCGGCGAAGGCTGCTGCCACAACTAGCAAGCGCCGCCCACGCGTCTGCACGCTCCTAGGCGAAGCCCCCGAGGTGCTCGCAAAGGAAGCTGCGGGCGCGTGCAATGTCCTGCCCGTCGGGATGCTTCTGCGACTCTTCCAGACGCCGCACCCCCGCATCGTCCAGATGGTGCGGGTCGTCTGCCGGCAGCTGCCGGCGCTTTTCCACGTTCTTCATCGACACCCTGCCCTGGCTCAAGAACACGCCCAGGCACTCGTTGCGCTCGTTGACGTCGCCTTCGACGTTGCGGCGCACCTTGTCGGCGTACGCGCTGTCCGGGTACCCGCCGAAGGTGCCGAACACGAGGATCTTCTTGCCGGAAAGCTCCGCGAGGAGGTTCTGGTTGCGCACGTCGAAGCGCGACTTGAAGCACCAGAAGCAGATGATGACGTTTTGACTCTCGATCGGCTCGCCCGCCTCGCGCACGTGGTACCCGACGCCCAGCTCGTCGAGCTGCGCGCACACGGCATCGGCGATCTTTTGGGTGTTGCCTGTGCGGGAAGAGATTGCAATCGTGATGTCGTCGGTCATGAGGGCTCCTCGGTACGCTCGTGGCAGGTTGTCGGGATTATCCTTTACCGCCAGAATCCGAGTCTGTTGTATCCCCAACGGCCGCGTCGCGGAATCGGCGAGTGCGCCCTCTAGCCGGCGATTGCGTACTCGGCGTTCTCGACGATGCCGAAGCGCCTGATCTGGCCGAGCGTCGCGCCGTCGAGCCTGAGGTTTTCCGCCCCGTTGCGCACGCGGTCGAGGTATTCGGGACGAAACGTCGCGTTGCCGAACGGCGGGCGGTCGGAAAGGTAGATGAGCGCGTCGAGCGAGACGCCCGCGGCGCTGCGCTCCTGGTAGCCGTAGATGACGTCATCTTGGTCGTGCTTGCCCACGAAGTCGACCGTTATGTCTTCCTTGTGGTAGCAGCCGGCCTCGACGCCCTCGAAGCCATCGAGCTTGGCCTCGTCGCAGCGGTCGAGGTTCCACAACGCGCCCTGCACATGAGCGCCCGGCTGGGCGACAACCGTCGCGTACCCCGCGGAATCGAGCTTGAGGACATGGTCTTTGAGCGTCGCGATGCCAACGTATTCCGCATTGGGGCAGCGCGCTGCCATCTGGTTGAAATCCAGATTCGAACCGTATGCGAAGTAAAGCCTCGATGACATGTCTACCTCCTTGACGTTGGCGTGGACCGAAAAACGACAAGGAGAATTGAACCGCAAACAGATTGCGCGTTCAAGATGCTGGCATAACATAAATGCAATGCAAATCAATCTGTTTTATCAATATCAAGAGAGGCCGCATTCAGATGAGCCCCGTGTCGAAGCGACGAACGCCCAGCCGTCCGATAGCAGGCCATTGCAAATAAGCATACTTTTGCCGTAGGTGTATCCTCCCGCACATCAGTAGAATCCGAAACCAGATGTCAAACGCGCGCCGAGCGCCCGGGACAACCCGAGCACTCGGGCCGCGAACAAGAGATTGGGCAGCCCACTTGAGAAGCTACGTAACCGAGAACCGCGAACGATTCGCCCGCTACCTTTCTGCCGGGGTCAAGCAGCCGGGCGGCCCCACCCTGCTCGGGGTCGAGGTCGAGCACTTCGTCGTGTTCGATGACGGCAGGCCGGTCTCCTACGAGCGGCACGACAGCGCCCTCGGCATCCGGGAGGTGCTCGAGTATCTGAGCGCGTTCTACCCCGAAAGGGCCTACGGCACGCGGGGGGACCTCATCGGCCTTTCGGGCAGCGACGGCGCCGTCTCGCTCGAACCCGCCGCACAGCTGGAGTTCAGCTGCGCCCCCTGCACGACGGCCCTCGAGGTCCAGGCGGCGTACCGGCACTTTCGCGATGCCGTCGACCCGTTTCTCCAGGCACACGGGGCGCATATCGTCTCGCGCGGCTACCACCCCACGCGAAAGGCGCTCGACCTCGAGCTCATCCCCAAACAGCGCTACCGGTTCATGGACGAGTACTTCGCGCGCATCGGCACGCACGGCGAGCGTATGATGCGCAGCTCGTGCGCCACCCAGGTCTCAGTCGACTACTACAGCGAACAAGACGCCGTGCGCAAGATTCGGATCGCGTCGGCGATCGCTCCCGTGCTCGCGGCCATCGCCGACAACTCCCCCGTCTTCGAGGGTGCCGAGAACCACACCCCGCTGCGGCGCATGCAGCTGTGGCGCGAGGTCGACAACCTCCGCTGCGGCGCCATCCCCGGCGTTTTCGATGCGGGATTCGGGTTCGAACGCTATGCGGACTGGATTATGCGCACGCCGCCCATCTTCGTCACGCGCCCAGCTGCGGCAACCCCCGCAGGTCCGGCACTTCGTGCGGTATTTGAGCAGGCGGCAGACAAGGCCTACCAAGACGCTCCCCTGGAAGATGCCGACATCGAGCACGTCATCTCGATGTTCTGGCCCGACGTGCGCCTCAAACACTTCGTCGAGGTGCGCCCGGCGGACTGCCTGCCCGCGGACTGCGCAATCGGGTACACGGCGCTCGTCAAGGGCATCTTCTATTCGGAGGAGTCGCTTGCCGCTATCGAGCGCGAGCTGGGCGTCGAAGGCGGCGCCTGGCCAATCCGCGTCGCGGACCTCAACAACGCGATCGTCTCGGTGCAGGCGTTCGGGATGCGGGGCAAGGTGTATGGCAAGACGCTCGAAAGCTGGGAGAAGCTGCTGTTCGAGCTGGCAGAAGGGGCCCTTGAGGCGGACGAGGCGGCCTGCCTGGGTCCGCTGCGGGCGTTCGCGCACGACAAGAACTGGTGGGCAGTCGAGGCTGCGCGCGAAGTGTAGCTTGCACCTCCGTGCCACAGGATGCTGCAAGGGCGACGCTTTCTGCCGCGGAATGCTGCAAGGGCGACGTTTTCCGGGGTGATTCCGTCTCCCTCGCGGGGTCTCGCGGCGCGCGCAAGTTAGGATTGCCGCTAAACCTCCCAAGGGAGACGCTACCTGCCACGGCCGTGCCCAAGGGCGACATCTACGGGACTGGGCCCTTCACCCTCGCACACTCTCGCGACACGCATCCGTACGGACTGCCACAGAATGCGGTAGGGGCGACACCTTCTCAGAGAAATTCCGTCTCCCTCGCAGGGTTTCATGGCAGCCCCGGAGGTCGTGCCACGAGCTAGGGCAAGGGTGACGTTTTTTGCCGTGGAACAGACTAAGGGCGACGCTTTTCATAGCAAATCCGTCCCCCTCGCAAGGTTTCGCGGCACGCGTCCGTGCAGGCTGCCCCGGGAGAAGCCGAGGGTGACGCGTTCTGCCACGAAGTTGCCTGAAGGAGACGTTCCCCACCGCGTCTTCGTCCCCCTCACCAGTCCTCGTGACAGTCAGATAAGCAATCAGACAGGGTTGTGCGAAGCGTACTCGGCATTCGCCGTGTTGAACAGGCGCTTGACGACCTCGATGGTGCGACGGCACCGTGCGTTGGGGCGCGCGTCCTTCCGGTACAAGAAGCCCACGCGGAGCTGCGCCTCGGGTGTCGCGAGTGGCGTGAAGCGGACTCCCTCCATGGGGATGTCCGGATCGCGGACCGCGACGTGGTAGCCATAGGAATCGAAGAGCGAGGCGAACTGCTTGTGGGCAAACTCGACGAGCAGCCGTATGCTCGACGTCTTGAGCTGCACGTTCTCGAGTGGCGCCTCGGCAAAGAGCGCCTCTGCGTAACGCCTCATGTCCTGATGCGAGTTATAGGCAATCGGAACGTCGCGCAACTCGAAGCGGTGTATGGTCTCGTGATCGGCGAGTTCGAACCCCTGCGTCCAGATAACCCCGGTCCGTGTGCTGAGAATCGGCTCGAACGAAATATTACCCATCTCCCCGACTTGCTGCTGCAGCAGCGGATACAGCTCGGTCAAAAACAGTTCGTCGATGCCTCCGCCTTCCACAAGCTTTAGCAGCTCGGGAATCGTCTCCTCCTGCAGCGTGAAAGTCCCAAGCGTGCTACCCGCCAGATTAAGACCGGAGAACACGCTCGTCGCATAGCTGCTGGCAGTAATTTTGAGGGGCTTTTCCCGCGAATCTTGAGCACTCGACAGTGCGGCGATGTCATCGACGATGGCTCCAATCTCCGACACGATAACGACGGCATGCTGATAGAAGACCTTGCCCTCCGGGGTCAGCACGATACCGTGCCGATTGCGCTCGACGAGCTTTGAGCCAAACTCACGCTCAATCGTGCCGATCGCCTTGTTGAGCCCCTGCGGGGAGATGAACAGGTTCCGTGCAGCGGCACTGAACGAGCCGGCATTCGCAAGCTCCACGAAGTAACGCATGCTCTCGATATGCACGTCTCCCCCTCCTCATGTGACAACCTTTCGTTGTCATTCTAGGGAATTCTTCGAGTATTGCCAGAACACGCGGTGCTTCAGATAGATGTTGATTGATTTGGAATGCAGTAAGGGCGACGTTTTCCGGGCTGATTCCGTCTCCCTCGGCGAGTTTCGCGGCATCCCGGGCAACCCGTGCCATGGGATGCGCCGAGGGTGACGCTTTCTGCCGTGGAATGCTGCAAGGGCGACGTTTTCAGGGGTGATTTCGTCTCCCTCGCGGGATTTCACGACAGGCCGGCGTGCTTGAGCCGCGAGAAGGGCAGAGGGCGACAGGCCCCTACTCGATGACCCGTGGTTCGATATCGATGACCTCGGACGAGACCTCGAACTCGTCTGTTGCCTGGGGCAGGCCCGCAAAGTAGCGGCGCATGACCTCTGCGCCCGAGGTGAACATCGAGAAGGTGAGCCCCGCCGACATCGCCCCGCCTAGCACGGGGACCACCTTGCTCGCCACGCGCGGCAGCATGACGCGGGACAACGCCCCCGCAACGCCCGTGCGCGCGGCATTGAAGCCGACCTTGGCGACCGTATTGCCCACATCGCCGATTCCCGATGCAAACCCGATGATGAGCGCGAGATGATACTGTGGATCGTCTTCTTGATCGGGATCATCGTCCAGGAACGAGTGCCACCCGTAGAGATACGCGAGCTTCTGCTCGATGCGCAGGACGTGCACGAAGTACTGCGTGAGGTCGAGCGGGATGGTCGCCGCCATTGCCAGACCGCCGGGCATACCGGCGAGAAACGAAAGCCCGCTCGAACGCAGCGCCTCCGTGCGAATCTCGGCGAGCGCAATCTTGTCGATGACCTCCGGCGCGATGCCCGCCTGCGCGGGCGACAGCTGAACGGCCGCCTCGATATCCGCTTGCGGGCAGTACTTGCCCAGCACGCGGCGCAGATATGTGCTGCTCTCGATGAAAACGCCCTTCGTCGAAGCAGCGGCTTCGAGTGCAGCAAGCAGGCGCTCGGCAAGATCTTGGTCGATGGGAAGGGCCTCGAGGTCGATTTCATCCAGCAAACTCTGCATGCTCGCTCCCTTGGCACGAAAAAAGATGAATTGGTGTCCCCAGGAGGATTCGAATCTCCGTTACTAGCCTGAGAAGCTAGGGTCCTTGGCCACTAGACGATGGGGACAAACGGTAAGTATAGCGTATTGACAAGCCGGGGAGCCTCTCGCTTGAAGTCGCTGCGGCGAGCGACACAGCAGCGGCAAACGCCTGCAACCAGCGCCCTGCCGCATCTCGCCCTCAGCGGTAACAACTTGATACCAAATTGTGATAATGCATAGCATTTATCTCGAGAAGAAACGATACTGGGAAAAGTGCAATAAGTGTTCGCTTACCTGACGCAGCAACATGTATGCGCCTGAGAACAAGCAATTGAATACGTGTCGAGCAGTTGTCGTCGTTTTCGGAGGAGGACAGCAGCATGGACGTTATTGGAATTGCCCTGAGCGTATTGTCGGCGATGCTTCTCTACGCCAGCATCGGCGTGCTTGCACCACCCGTCTTCCGCAGAATCTGCACGCAAGCAGCCCCTCTTCCCCACCCCATTGATGCGCGTGAACGCGTGCGCATCGTCGAAGACAACCGCGAAGCGCTTGTCGTGAGGCTGCAGATGATCGGCGCCGCCAAGAAGGACATCGTCCTTTCCACGTTCAAATGGCTCGATGGCCCGGCGAGCGACAGCGTGACCGCCGCACTCGTCTGCGCCGCAGAGCGCGGTGTGCGCATCCGCATCGTCATCGACGATTTTGGCATGAACAAGTGCCTCAAGCGTCGCAGGGCCTTCCGCCTGCTCGCCTCCTACCCAAACGTCGAGGTCAAGCGCTACAACTGCGCAAGTCTGCTGCTGCCCTGGCGCTACAACTACCGGCTGCATGACAAGTATCTGATCGTCGACGGCAGCTATTACCTGCTCGGCGGGCGCAACATCTCCGATCGCTCGCTCGGGTCTGCCGCGAAGCACTACGACATCGACCGCGACGTGCTCGTTGTGAACGAGAAGGGCACGGGAGGCTCGCTTCAGATGCTCGAGGCGTATTTCGAGGAGGTCTGGTCTCAGCGCGTGAGCCGCAGCTTCCGCCCACGGCGCGTGCGCAGGCGCAAGCAGACGCTTGAAGCATGTCGGGTTCTTCTCGACGCCCTCGCACACGAGTATCCGCAGCTGGAAGAGGCATTCGACCCTTCCGAGGGCACACTCGAGACCAAGCGCGTACGCCTGCTGCACAACTCGTGCCGGCCGACGAACAAGGCGCCGCAGGTCTGGAACATGCTCCACGAACTCGCGCGTGAAGGACGCGACATCAAGATTCAGTCGCCCTACATCATCGTCGACTGGAGCATGATCAAACCGCGCGCGCATGTTGACGGCGCGCATCGCGTCCAGCTCATGACCAACGCGCCGGAACAGGGCGCGAACCCGTTCGGCTGCGGTGAGTACATCGGGCATCGACGCGCGATTGTCCGCGCGGGAGTTTCGGTGCTCGAGTGGATGGGCGGGCAATCGATGCACACGAAGACGATGCTCATCGACGATTCCACGAGCATCGTCGGCTCCTACAACCTCGACTTGCGAAGCACCTATCTCGACACCGAGCTCATGCTGGTCATCGACTCGGCTGCGGTCAACGAACAGCTGCGCGACCATTTCGAGCAGATGGCACGCGCGAGCCGCCTCATCCAGGGCGCCTGCGTGCGTGAGCCCGTCGAGGACGGGCTGCTCTTCGAGCAGCCCGCGGTGAGCAAGCACCTCAGCTCTTCGGCCCGGCTGCAGAACCTGGCGCAGCGCGCAAAGGGAGCATGCAAGCGCGGGTTTGCCCGCGTGACCGGGGTCGTCTTCTGGCCACTGCGCTACCTGATGTAGCTTCGAGCTGCCGCGAGGACGTGGGGACGTCCAAGGGGGACACTTTTGCCGCTAATCCTTCGCCCTTGCGTGGTTCCGTGGCACGCGCTTGTGCTTGCTGCCGTGGGGCAAGCCAAGGGAGACGCTTTTTGCCACGAGGGTGACCAAGGGGGACGCTTTCGGCGCGAAGCGACCCAAGGGGGAATATCCTGGGCCCGTTCCCTTCACCCTCGCAGGCTCTCGCGGCACGTGCGCAGGCGGACCGCCACGAAACGATGCAAGGGAGACGCTTTCGGCAGTAAATCCTTCACCCTCGAGAGCTTTCGTGGCACGCGTCCGCGCTCACTGCCGTGGGACTGCCCAAAGGCGATGCCCCGCATCCCCCTATTCGAACATCATCGCATCGATGTAGTGAGCGTTGAACGCCGCGTCGCCCGAAAGCTCCACGTAGTCGCAGACCTCGACAATGCGCGCAAGTTCCTCGCGTGCCGCACTCGAAAGCAGCACCGCACTCGCGCCCTCGATGCTCGTGTTGCCGACGCTTGCCGCCTTGTCGAGCAGCTCTTCCGGAAACAGCCCGATGCGTGCGGCGTTGCGCAGATCGAGGTACTGCCCGAAGCCTCCGGCAATCTGGAGCTTTGCCACATCGAAGGCATCGATGCCCCGGCGCTCCATGAGCGTCTCGATGCCGCCCATCACCGCAGCCTTGGCAAGCTGCAGGTTGCGGATATCCTCCTGCGTGATTGCGATCTCTCCTGCCAGCCTGAACGCAGGACGCCCGTCGAGCTCGAACACGCGGCCAGCCAGGTCCTCGTCGTCGACCTCGTCGGCCGCCTCATCATCATCGAGCATGCGGCCCGTCTCGTCGACGATGCCGAGCTCGAGCAGCAGCGCCACCGCGTCGATCAGCCCCGTGCCGCAGATGCCGACCGGCTCCTCCCCGCCGATGACCTCCAGCTCGAGCCTGCCATCCGCAAGGCGCACGCTCGAAATCGCGCCCGGATACGCTGGCATGCCAAAGCGCACGTTGGACCCCTCGAAGACGGGCCCCGCGGCCGTCGCGCACGTGACGATGCCCGACTTGTCGCCGAGCGCCATCTCGCCGTTGGTGCCCAGATCCAAAAACAGCACCGGCTCGTCTTCGGACAGCACGTCGATGGCGAGCAGCCCACACGTGATGTCGCCGCCCACGTACCCGGCGGCGCACGGTGCGAACAGCGCCTGCTCGCCTAAGAACTCCACCTTGTCGCCGAACAGCGTGACGGGCTCGAATGGCGCGACGCCGATGCCATGCGGGTCGAGCCCCGCGGCGATGTGCTCCATGGTGGTGTTTCCCGCCAGCGCGATCGAGACCACTTCCTCGCGGCGCACTCCCGTCTTCTTGCAGAGCGTGGCGATAAGCGAGGCGACCTCGTCGCAGATCAGCCGGCGCATCTCCTCCAGATGTCCGTCGTCGGCAGCTTTGATGCGCGTGATGACGTCTGCCCCGAAGACGATCTGCGCGTTGGAGTTGCCCGCGCTTGACAGGAGCTTGCCCGACGCCAGTTCGTACAGACGGCACACGACGGTGGTCGTGCCCACGTCAACGGAGACGCCAAAGCCGCCCTTGCGCCAGTCGGGACTCCACTGTCTTGCCATGCCTGCGGTGGTGACCTCCATGGGGCGGTCTTTCTGGAGCGTGACCTCCATGTGCTCGTGCACTTTTGTTTGGCAGGCAAGCCGATACGACACGCCCTCGTCGTCGCGCACGAGCACGCGGCATTTCTTGCAGGTGCCGTTTCCGCCACACGGGGCCTCGACCGTCGCCCCCGCTCCACGCAGTGCCTCGAGCAGCGTCATGCCCTCAGAGGATTCCACTACGCGCTTCTCGCCGTCTTGTCGAACGATGATCTCCACGCCGTCAGACCCCTTCCCGTGACTTTCCTACAGCAGCACGGCGCTCGTGTAGGCGATGGTGAGCGGACCGTGGTTGTAGGGAACGTCCGCGACCTCGCACACCTGGTAGACCATGAGGCCTGCCGCCTCCATAGAGACGAGCCGGTTCTCGGGATGGCGGCACGGCTCATCGGGGTAGGTGCACTTCTCGCAGATGGTGCACGTGCCCGCCGCGAGCGTGAGCGCGTCGATGCCCTCCGCGGCAAGGCGCTTGGAGAGCTTGAGCACGCGGGCTTTCTGCTCGCGCTCGGCATCCATCATCGTCTCGCCGTCGAACTCGTCTTCAAGCTCGCGCACCGTCTGCACGACAAAGCAGGTCTGGCGCGCGTCGATGAGCTTTTGGTATTCCTCGATGCCGCCGATTGCCGGCGGGCATGCCCAGTTGTGCCCGTACATGTGGCACTTGCCCGAAGCGCACATGCCGCGCACGTCCGCGCGCACCGCAAGGTCCGAAGCGGGGCAGACGCCATAATCCTCGAACCCGATCTCTGCAATCAGCTCCTTGAGCTTCTCTTCTGCATTCATCTCAGCGAACCTTTCCCAGATGCTCCCGCTCCGATGCGGTGGCGACGACGCTCGTGCCAAGGTAGATACTAGTCCCATCTGTAGTGTATGACTGTGATACCTTCGAGGAATCCTCGAAGACGAGCTCGCCTACCGCCCCGCGGCGGCGGGCCTCGGCCGCCGCCTGACGCGCGGCCTCCTGTTGGGCGAAAGCGAACGCCTCGTCGTAGGCGTCTTCGAGCTCGTCTGCCGTGAACAGGCGCGTCCCCTCTTCGGCGTGCACGAGGTAGCCATCGACGCCCGCCGGCGTGTTGCGCGGCTCGACCTGCACCGCCCGCGTGGCAGAAATGCCCGCGACAACTGCTCCAACTGCGTTCGCAACCTCAGCGTATTGCGGTATTACGTATTCAGCGCCCAATGCCTGGGCTACCGACGGTAAAAAGATGTGCGTCGGCGCTCCGATGCCGACGAGGCGCCCGGGCGTCGTAAAGTTCAAATCGAACAGGGCGTCTTTCTTGCCGCGCCGTGCGCGCTCCCATTCCTCGCGCAGCACCGTTTCGAACCCCTTGAAGGAACCGTCGGCAAATGCCTTGGGATAGCGATTGCGCAGCAAGATCCGCACGATGTTGGAATACAGCTTGAACTCGACCAGGTCGTAGACGGCGTCGCAGAACTGCTCGGGTGTGGGCTGTGGGAACCCCGTGCCCATCGACTCGGAAAAATAGCGGATGGTCAGTTCGGCCGCCTCGGTACCGTAGCGGCTGAAATCCCCCTTGACCTGCATGATGTCGGTAGGCGTGAGCCCTGCGCGCATGACGATGCCCTCAGCCTCGAGGCGCGTGCTGTCGATGGTGTAAATGTCGATGCGCTCGCGCTCGCCCAGCAGGCAGGGACCTTCCTGCAACGTCTTGATCAGCCGCCGCTCCTCGCGCGAGTACCGCATGAGGTCGCCTGGCTCGCGCACCAGGTATAAAAGCTCGTTGAACGGCAGCGACGAGCGCGGCCCGCAGTCCACGAGCGCCCGCAGCTTGTCCGTGCCCTCCGGCCAGCGCTCCGCTGCCGCGCTGATCGGCTCGACCCGCTGCTCGGAGATGACGAGTTGGCTGTCCTTCAGGCGCACGGCGCTGTCGCCGCCCAGCCCGAAGGTCTCGATGAACACGCCCTTTGCCTGCGTCTGCCAGCTCCCGATGCGGATGCCGCTCGTCATGACGGGCGTGCCGCCTTCGACGAGCGAGATGTCTGTCGTCGTGCCTCCCATGTCGATGACGAGGCCGTCTGCCAGGTCTGCAAGCTCATGGCTGCCGTGGACCGACGCGGCAGGCCCCGATAGGATCGTCTCGACGGGACGGTCTGCCGCAAGCTCGCTTCCCATGAGGCTGCCGTCGCTGCGGACGATCATCATGGGCGCGTCGATGCCCGCCTTCTCGAGAGCCCTCGCAGTCGCGCTCAGGAAGCTCTCGACCACGGGGAGCAGGCGTCCGTTGAGCAGCGCCGTTGCCCCGCGGGCCATCATATTGAGGTCGGACGACAGCTCGCAGCCCATCACGAACGGCACCTCATAGCGTGCTCTGAGCGCCTCCTTGCCCGCACGCTCGACCACGGCGCCGTTGCGGGCGGCATTTGCCTCGCACAGGCAGATAGCCTGCGCGTCGCCGAACCAGTCCGCATGCTCCTCGACGAGCGCATCCCAATCGGGCATGTCCACGACCGAGCCGTCGAACGAGCCCTTCGTGTCGAGGCAGAGCACATCGCCTTCGCGCAGGCCGTACTTCTTCTCGGCGCCGATGCGGCGCAGGACCTTCTCGGTCGTGCCCATCAACACGAGCTTCGCGCGCCCGCCCTTGCCCTCGACGCAGGCGTTGGTGGCAAGGGTCGTCGAAAGCGCGACGAACTCGGCTTGGCCGCGCAGCTCGGCGGGAAGCCCCGAAAGCACGTTGTAGATGCCCTGGGTGAGGTCCTCTTTCGTCGTACGCGACTTGCCCTTGGCAAGCACCGCACGCGTCTCGAAGTCAAATGCGACGGCATCGGTATAGGTGCCGCCCGTGTCTATGCCGATGCCGATTCTCATATTTGCGATGCTTCTCTCTCGTGATGTGCGGATAGCGCACGGGCAGCTCTGCGCTGCGAAATGTGAAAAGCCCCTCCCGTCGCCAAAGCGGGAACAGGAGGGGCTCTTTCAACGTGTTGTCATATACGGCTTCAGAGCACGTGGGCTCGGCGCCGTGAGCTGCGGCTCGTTTCTACTTCTCGGACAGCAGCTCCACCGCGCGGACGGCGGCCTGGCCGGCGTCCTCGGTGTAGGCGTCGGCGCCGACCTCGTCGGCGTAGGCCTGGGTGACCGGCGCGCCGCCGATCATGATCTTGACCTGGTCGCGCAGGCCGGCCTCCTCGATCGCCTTGATGGTCGTGTTGATCTCGGGGACGGTCGTGGTGAGCAGGGCGGAGCAGCACACGATGTCGATGTCGTCGTGCTCCTGCAGGAAGCTCACGAAGGTCTCGGCCGGGACGTCGGTGCCGAGGTCGGTGACCTCGAAGCCCTTGCCCTCGATCATCATGCGCACGAGGTTCTTGCCGATGTCGTGCTGGTCGCCCTTGACGGTGCCGATGACTGCCTTGCCGATGGGCTCGGCGCCCTCCTCGGTCAGGTAGGGCTTGAGCACCTTGGTGCCGGCGCCCATGGCGCGGGCGGCAATGAGCATCTCGGGGACGAAGACCTCGCCGGCGGAGAACTTGTCGCCGATGATGGACATGGCCGCGACGAGGCCCTTGTTCAGGATGTCCTCGGGGCTGCAGCCGTCGTCGACGGCCTTCTGCACGAGGGCCTTCACGTCCTTGCGCTTGCCGTGCTGGACCGCCTCGGAGATCTCGTCGAAGATCGAGCCGCCTTCCTCGGGCGCCTCGTCGGCCTTCTCGGCAGGCTTGGCCTCGGTGTCGACGACGATCTTTTCCTGCTCGGCGGAGAAGTCCTTGAAGTTCTTGCGGTCGAAGGTCTTGAAGTACTCGGTGCTGTACTCGGAAATCGCCTTGCCAATCTCGCCGTAGACCTCGGGGTAGGACGAGAGGTTCAGGCCCTGGGTCTGGCACGGGATGAACGACAGCGGGCCGTTTTCGTCGCAGGTCTTCTTGACCTGGGCACGAATCTTCTCGGGGCTCCAGTCGGGAACGTCGACGATGGTGGAGTCGACGCCGCCCATGAAGGTGATCTTGTCACCGTACTGGTCGATCATCTTGGGGATGTCGTTGGTGGACATGACACCCTGCCAGACGTTGATGCCCATTTCGATCATGTACGGAACCAGCGTCTCGGCATACGAGTCGGAGTGGTGCACGACGTACTTCACGCCGTGGTCATGGTAGTAGCCGTAAATCTGCTTGTAGGAGTCCAGGAAGAACTCGGCGAACATGTCGGGCGCCAGGAAGGTCGAGGTGTTGGTGCCCCAGTCGTCGTGGTGGAACATCGCGTCTGGCTTGATGTACGTGCAGATGCCCTCGGCGATGTTGAGCTCCCACTCGGTGATGTACTTGATGAGGTCTTTCATCTCCTGCGGATGCTCGTAGAAGTCCGCGAGGATGCGGGTGATCTCGCCCAGGTAGTGGGTCAGCTCGAAGACGCCAGGCAGCTCCATCGCGGTGACGAACTGCTTCTTGCGGTCGATCTTCTCAGCCTGCTCGATGAACTCTTCCCACTCGCTTTCGGGGTAGATGCTCTTGGGTGCGTGGACCGTCTCTTTCCAGTGCGTGATGTCGGGCATGACGATAAGGTCTTCGCGATGATTGGGAAAGGCACCCGGCTGGCCGATTGGCCACGACACCGTGCAGCCCCAGTCGTTGATCTTATCGATCTCGCCCGGCTTTGCCTGGTTGCGGTATTTCAGAATCGGGTTGCGCACAAAGGCGAACGCGTCGTACTGGTTGGCGAAGCGCTCGGGGTTGCCACGCTTGATTACCTCTTCGAGGTTCTCTCGTTCAGTGAGCATTTCTCCCTCTTTCCGTAACGAATGAACAGTGCCTTCTCAGCTGATGTTTACAGATTAGTCAGGCGTTTCATAGCCTGCATCATCTCCTGTGCCCAGACTTGCCTCGCCCCCCTTGTGCAACCTCTCCAATATGCGAAGTTAGCTGACACTTTACTAATTCGCCGCCCTCTAGCCCGCGGTGCAGCGCGAGAGCTGTTAGAATTGTCCCCATCAAAAGCGCCTGTAGATGGAACCTGGAGGATAACGGTGGAGCTTTCCCTCGCGTTTGTAGCCTCGAGCCTTCATACCTCGTACCCAGTCACGCTTCGCGGCGCCGATGGATACTTTCGCCAAATCGACAATCCCCGGCACATTAGCACATCACCTACGTTCAAAACCGTGCGAATGCTCCAGAAGACGCGCACAGACGAGCGCCTCGAAAAAATCCTCGTCGTCGCACAGGCGGGCACCGACCTGGCGCCCGATGCTCTCAAGGAACTAAAGGGGCTCATCTGGATCGGCAACACCGAGCCACCGCGCGGCATCGACAGCCTGTGGATTTCTTCCCAAGTCGACCCGATCAACGTGTTCTATCGCGTGCTCGATCTGTTCGAGCACTATAACGAGTGGGAAAACGACCTGCGCGACATGCTCTTGAAGCGCCGCCCCAGCAAGGAGGTCGTCGCAAAGATCGGCGAGGTCACGCAACGGCCATTTTGGTATGCGGACGCAACGCTGCACGTGCTTTACATGAGCGACGCGCCAAAGCTCTCCAAGGTGAGCGAGAAGTGGCGCTACCAGGAGAAGACGGGGCGTTACCCCAACGACGTCATCAGCACGCTCGTGGCAAGCGGCGAGCTCGACCTCATCAACAACCACCCGCACGCATGGATTTTCGAGGTTGCCGGCAGCCAAACCTACACGCTGCCGTTCGTGTCCAAGACGATCAGCTTGAACGGAGGCGTCTACGGGCACATCTTCATTATCCAAGACGAGCCGGGACATGCCGCATGCGACCTCGCCTTTGCCGAGACGGTGGGCAATCTGATCGCGACCTACGTCCAGCACAGCCGCAACAGCGGATACAGCGGCAAGCGCTACTCCGAGCAGCTGCTGCGTTCGTGCCTTGCCGGCGACGAGGTGAGTCAGGAGGAACGCGCCGAGCTGCTCGCCATGCTGGGGTGGAGCAACAGCAGCAACTTTGCCGTGGCGGTGTTCGACCGCTGCGAGGCATCCAACGGAAGGCAGGAGGCGCCGCAGGTCCAAGTCGACCAGCTCGTGCACTTGTTCCCCGGCGCGAGCGTCTTTTCCTACGACGTCTACATCGTGCTCGTCACCGAGACGACGACGCATGGGTTCGAGGAGTTTCTCGAGCACGTGGCAAACGCATGCGACGAGCTCGGGTGGAAGGCAGGCGTCAGCAACGAGTTCGGCAACTTCCTCGGCATCGACACGCAGTACGGACAGGCGCAGATCGCGCTCCAGAAGGGCTCGAGCCACGACCCCGAATCGCGCGTGTACTTGTTCCAGGACTACACGATGGACTACATCTGCCAAAGGCTCGACGCGGGCATCGACAAGCACCTGCTCATTCACCCCGACATCGAGCGGCTCATCGACCACGACCGAGAGAACGGCTCCGAGCTGTTCCAGACGCTCAAGACCTACCTGGCCAACGAGCGCAACGTGTCGCAGACGGCCAAGGCGCTGTTCCTGCACCGCAACAGCGTCATCTACCGCATCGATAAGATCAACTCCATCATGAAGACGAGCCTCGACAGCGCCGACAACCGCCTGTTTCTCGAGTTGTCGATCAAGCTCTGGGAATCCAAGTAGGGACACGCCCCGCGCCGAGCGCGGGAACCGTGGCAGCGCCACGCATCTCGCGCACGGCGCAGGAGGGTGCTCGGCTAGATGACCTCGTCGTAACGATAGGTCGGGTTCGGACGACCGGGAATCAGCACACGCACCCGGATATCGGTGACCTCGAACCCGTCGACTGCCGCATCGACCGCGTGCACCACGAGCTTCTCGAGGGAAAGCGGCATCATCTCCGCACGTGCGTTTACCGTGAGGGAGTACTCCTCGCTTTCTTGCTCCTCGACGCGAAGCATCGACGGCTCGGCGCCCCCGGTGAAATTGCCCATCCACGCATGCTCGGCACCCTGGAGCAGGAACTTCACGTGACCGACGCCCACGCCTTTCTCCTGAAAGCCCGCCGCGAGCGCGTCGAGCAGCGACTGCGCCGCCCCGGCATACCCCGCTTCGGCCTTGCCCAGGGAATAAGTCAGGTTCAACCACCCGTACGCCGCCTCGCCCGCCGCGTACTCGTCGTAATCGACAACGGCGAGATTCTGCCCGGCCTTGGATGCTGTCTGGACAGCCGCGAGCCATTCCTCGATGCCGGTACCATCCTTGACGCTGGCGGTGAGCACCTGCGCGTGCGGCCAACGCTCCTGCGCACGCGCGCGAAGCTCGGCCGCTTCATCGTCGTTGAGCAGGTCGACCTTGTTCACGAGGATGATGTCCGCCTCGTCGAACTGCTTTGTGATGATGTAGGAAGCCGTCGAGTACACGCCATCGAGGATAGTCCGCAGGCGCTCGGGGTCTGCGAGGACGGTGAGCGGCGCGAGGTCGATGACCTGCGCGTACTTGTCCTTCGTGGGCTGCATGATGGTAGCGGAGAGGTCGGTGCAGCTGCCAACCGGTTCGGCGAGGGTGATGTCGCAGTGCGTTTTCTCGGTCAAATCGTCGATCGCATCGGCAAAGCCAGGATAGTTGCAGCAAAAGCAGCTCCCCGAAACCTCCCGGACCTCGTTTTCCTGGTCGGAGAGAAACGCCGTGTCGACGAGGTCGGATGCCTGGTCGTTCGTGATGAGGCCGACCGTCTTGCCAATCAGAAGTAAGGGTTCGAGTGACTGACGTGGCGAAGCCCCTCCCCGCATCGGCGCGGTCGACCGGAGACGAGACCGTGGCGACCATCGTCCGCGGTGCCGCGGCCATGCTGCGCGCCGCAGGTGTGGATACACCCGAACATGATGCGAAACTGCTGTGCGCGGAGGCGTTCGGCGTTGATCTGCAGAGCGTGAACAAAGCCATGCTGCTGGGCGATGGGCTTCTCGGACTGGCCGAGGATCCCGTGAAACCGCTCGAAGCATTCCACGCGATGATCGACCGTCGTGCCCGGCGCGAACCGCTGCAGCACATCACCGGCCATGCGCCGTTCCGCTATCTCGACTTGAAGGTCGGTCCCGGTGTGTTCATCCCACGGCCGGAAACCGAGCTGATCGTGCAGGAAGGCATCGATTGGATCACCCGCAACGGCGGATACCATGCCCGTGTGGTCGACCTGTGTGCCGGAAGCGGCGCCATCGGTCTGGCCGTCGTCACGGAAGTGCCGGGCAGCGAGGTGTGGGCCGTGGAGAAAAGCGAGCGAACCGCCGAATGGACCCGGTGTAACCTCAATGAGACGGCCCGAGCGCATCCCAGCATCATCGGCAATTATCATCTGGAAATCGGCGATGCCACGCAGATGCCGACACTGCACCAACTGGACGGCACCATCGACATCGTGCTCACGAATCCTCCATATGTGCCGCTCAGCGAGATACCCGAACAGCCGGAAGTGCGCGACTATGATCCCGACATGGCGTTGTATGGCGGTTCCGCCGATGGCACGCTGATTCCCGAACGCATCATCCTACGCGCAGGCAAACTGCTGCGACCAGGCGGTCTGCTGGTCATGGAACACGACATTTCACAGGGCGAGCGTCTGGCCGCCTATGCGAACGCGCACGGCTTCGCCAACACCCGGGTACGCAACGACTACACCGGCAGACCCCGATATCTTATTTCGGGAAAATCGTGACAATTCCGCAGAACCGTACTATAACGGACTGCGCTTGGTAGACGAGAAGGGAACGAACGGCACATGAGATTCAAATATGCCGAAAGGCTGGCCGTGCTATGTCTCGCAGCGGCGACGACGCTGTCCGTATCCGCCTGTTCCGGCGGCAACATGTATGCGTCAAGCAACGACAGCAGCAGCATCGCGGACAACGATGTGATCACCATCGGATCGGTCACCACCAATTCCGGTGCAGCCGCCGCCTATGGCGAATCCGAAGTCAGCGGCTTCAAGCTTGCGATCAAGGAAATCAACGAGAACGGCGGCATTTTCGGCAAGCAGGTCAAGCTTGAATCCATGGACGACAAGGGTGACGTCATCGAAGCGTCCAATGCGTTCAACCGTCTGGCAGGCGAGAAGAACGTCATTGCGGTGCTGGGACCGACCATCTCGTCGACCTCCGGAGCCGTGGCGCCGCTGGCCGACCAGAATCAGATGCCATCCATCGCACCTGCCGCCACCGCCGACTCCGTGGAAACCGGCGGATACCTGTTCCGTACATGCTTCAAAGACTCCTATCAGGGCGAGATCGCGGCCAAGTACGCCGCCGAGACCCTGAAAGTCAAGAAGGTGGCCGTACTCTACGGCACCGGCGATCCCTATTCCTCCGGTGTGGGCAAAGCATTCGTGGCAGCCGCAAAGCAAGCCGGGCTTCAGGTCGTGGCCGAAGAGAACTCCTCCAGCACCGACGATACCGAATACTCGTCACAGCTGCAGAAAATCGAGGCGTCCGGAGCCGAATTCCTGTACGCGCCGTACTATTACTCCGCCGTTGGTCCGTATATCGTGCCGCAGGCGCGCTCCGTCGGCTACGACGGCTACATCATGGGACCCGATGGCTATGACGGCTTGAAGACCACCGGCAACAAGGCTCGTTACGATAAGGTGCTCTACACCACACACTATTCACCGGACGACAAGTCCAACAAGAAGGTGCAGCGGTTCATCACATCGTACAAGGCCGCCAACAACGGCGAGTCGCCGAACACCTTCACCGCGCTCGGATACGATTCCGTCTACATGTTCAAGCAGGCCATCGAGCAGGCAGGCGAACACGCCACCCGCACCGACATCCGCAACGCCATCGCCGGCATGAACTTCTCCGGCGTCACCGGCGCATTCACGCTTGACAAGCACGGTTCCCCGAAGAAATCGGTCATCGTGCTGGAAATGAAGAACGGCTCACCGACCTACAAAGACACTATTCAGCCGGCCGAATAAGCCGCATAACGCAATAAGAAAGGGGGAATGATGGGCGATCAGATCATCATGTTCATCAGTCAGATCTTCAACGGTCTGA
>OLPZ01000807.1_pt1 | contig 23095 bp, 24 predicted proteins | sample 1672711 | NCBI WGS metagenome assembly OLPZ01 (sample SAMEA3136716, study PRJEB25190) | human gut metagenome
CTTTTTTATTTCATTCTTCCTTTCCACTTCCTCATTTACATGTTACAGGAAGCTCTACTTATGTACCTGGTCAGAAGTATCCAAAATCAGTTCAGAAATATCTGGGCATGATTACTGAAAAAGATGGTTTTATTCCAAAGAAATCTGTCTCAGATACTGCTTCGTTTTCCATTGAGTATGGTCTCAGTCATTTTATTATTTCCAATTTCAAAAGAGACCTGCAGAGATCTGTTTTCAATTCCGACATGGCAGTTGTTGTTCTGGGAACTGTTTTCTATATTTTCGGTTCAATTGATCCTGCTTTTCTCTCTTCTTCTTACCTGTCCATTCATTTTGAAAGAGATATCGTCAAGATTGCAGATTCTGCCTCTATCAGAAGGGTCAAAGCTGTTTCCAATAAAATCAGTGCTCTTCTAAAAGAAAAGATACCTGATGAAAACGACAGAATACTTCTTACCGGACTTCTTCTGCTTTGCACCATTTCTGATAAAAGCAGTCCGGATACTCTAGCTTATCCTGAAACAGTCACAGAACTTGCAGAAAGATACGGGTTAAAATTATGACAAAAAACAGTAACGGCATTATTAAGTCAATGGTTATCATTGCAGAAAAATTCAGGGTTCTGAATATTACCGAAGATGATCTGATTGAAGCTGCAGATGCTCAGACATATCTTCACCTTTTTGAGAATGTTGAAGATTTCCGTCAGAAAGGGAAAACTGTCTACAGCCTGGATGAGCTGCTGCTCCTTATTCTCTTTGCTGTATTAGAAAAATGCAATCCTTCTTTTACAGGGATAGAAGATCATATCGAAGCAAATGCGAAGAAATATGAACGATATGGGCTTATCAGAAATGGTCAGTGTCCTGCTCACGATAGGATCCGCCGTGTTCTGGATTCACTGGATAATGAAACGCTTAGAGAAAATACGATAAATGCCTTTTATAATTATCTAAGGCACCTGGAAAAGCATGTATTGAAGCAGGGTGATCATAAACACTTTGGCTTCGACGGAAAGGAAATGCGTGGCAGCGGCAGATCAGAAACTACAAAAAATCCAAAAAGAAATATCGCAATGCTGAATGTATACGACAGCTCCCTGTACACCGCACTTGTCAGTAAACCAATTGGAGAAAAAGAAAATGAAATTCCAACGATTCAGAGGTATCTGCCGCATCTATGCCTGAAACACAGTGTATTGACAGCGGATGCGCTTCACTGCCAGAAGAAAACTGCGGAACTGATTTCTGATGGCAGAGGCATATATCTTCTGACTGTCAAAGACAATCAGCCTTTACTGCTGAAAGAAATACATGCTCGATTTGCCAATCCTCGGATTAAAATTGCCAGATATGCATGTGACGATCGAGTTATTGAAATCATCAATCTGCCAAACAGCTATGCATTGAGAGATGAATGGAAGAATCTTAAATCCTTTACGCGGATGACATCCACAAAAAACAAGAAGAAAGAATGCATTCGATATTTTATATCAAACACCCAGGATCATCGTCTTATTATAGATGGCATAGAACAAAGATGGTCAATCGAGAATGAATACCACAAACCAAAAGACATTGATCTGCATGAAGATGGATGGAAAACCACAAGTAAAAATGCATTGAAGAATATTGCCACTTTAAACAATCTGGCTTTATTGATCATACATATGTATGCAGCGATATCAGGAAAGATTTTCAGAAAAGCAAAAGTATATGTGCAAAACAATCCACATGACAGTATTAATTTCATACTTAGTACAATGAGTTCACAAGAGATAACAGACAAAATCATCAGAGAACTGGATAAGCGATAAATATAGTAGAAATTAAAACATCGATGTTTTTCTATTAATCATATTGTCATTCAAATTTGTATTTCATTATCACAAATTTTCTATATTTTCTGCAACTTTTCTTGCTCATGCGTAATTACTAATTTATAAACATATCAAATATATTCTGGAAAAATAGATGTATTATTTTCTAAAGAAAGTTGGAATTGATTATGATTGCTTATAATCCTTCAAGGTATAAAAACGGAATTTGCATTCTTTTTTTGGAACACAAGCACCAGTAAAATTTCAAGAAAAATACAACTGGCATTTCCGTTATGCCTGAAAATCAATGATTTCAGGAATTAAAAAACAAATCTTATGGAAAAGCTGCTAACTTCGCTAAAGATTTGTTTTCTTGAATTCCCAATTAATATCACTAAGAATTTATTTGCCTTAACTTAATGACATTGGCGGTTAACCCGGTTTTTATTAGTTATCTCCCTGCGCCCATTCAGGAACAACAGAATTTCTTCTGATTACAATTGTTTTCTGGAACTCTGTCTGGTTGAGATAGCGAAGTACATCTTCAATTTCTTCGTCTGTACAACCTGCAAGTAATTTAACATCTAATTCTTTTTCAAGAATATCTGCGGCTACGATCAAACCAGTTACACTGTTTCTGTTTCCACTTCCCATATATACCGCAACACCGTGAGCAGAAGGACTCTTCATATCAACAATACGTGAATAATCTACAGGATAAACAAGATTGTTGTATGTATCGTGATGTTCTCCTTTTTTCTTCATCAATGTTTTTGTGCCAGACAAGAACAAACTATCAACTTTCTGCCAGAAAAGGGCATTGTTTTCAAATTCTTTCATTTTAAACTTCACACTCCATGAATCATTTTACTTGAGACTATATGAAAAGTAAACAAGATAAACTACATTATTTCTTATCTTATTTTCCACAATGTAACCTCTTACTGCTTTTGTGAAAATTTATTCATTCATTTTCAAAAGCAAACTTTAGAAGCATCAATATCTTTGATAGAATGACAACCTGTCATACGCATTGTTGACTGTAATTGATCAATATATAAACGAATTGTTTTTTCAAGACCTTCGCTTCCACCCTTCACACAGCTCAATGCAAATGGTCTGCCAACAAGAACACCATCTGCACCTAATGCAAGACACTTAAATACATCCATACCACTACGGATACCACCATCAACAAATACTGTCATATCATCGCCAACAGCTTTCACGATTTCAGGCAATACTTCAATTGTAGCTTTACAGTCATCCAGAACTCTTCCACCATGATTGCTGACAACAATTGCATCAGCACCTGCTTCTTTTGCGACAAGTGCAGCATGTACACTCATCACGCCTTTTACAATAAATGGCTTATTCAAATTTTCTTTCACATATCTCAGCTTTTCAGCATTCTTGTTTTCAACTGGTGTCTTGCCTGCTCTTAGTAAAGGAAGACCAGCTGCATCAACATCCATCGCAACAGCCATGAACTTCTTGTCTTTCAATACATCAATACGTGCATCTACACCTTCTTTAATCCATGGCTTGATTGTAACAATTCCTTTTCCACCATGATCATTGACAGCCTGTGCAGGTAAAGCAAACAAGTTTTCAAGATCAATTCCATCTCCTGTAAATCCAACAATCCCTGTATCTTCACATGCTTTTAAAACATTACAGTTATAGTCATATTCACTGATATCCGCACCATAATTTCCTTTAATACCAGCAACCGGTGCAACAAAAATTGGAGCAGCCATCTTTTGTGATAAGATTTCTGCTTCTGTAAAAATTGGTGCATCATCGCATAAAACATCCAGATTGATCTTTACTTCTTTCATTTTTTCGACATTTCGAATAAAAGATCTTCCTGTGTCTTTCCCGCCAAGTCCTGGGATTTCTCCCCTGCATGCGATTCCATTACATTCTTTGCATTCTCTACATTTCAAACTCATTTTCACCACTTCCTTCTATTTTTCATGAATATGTTCTAATGCCATACGGTATATATTTTCAATATGTTCATCTGCCATAGAATAATAGACCATTTTCCCAATTTTTCTAGTACGGACAAGTTTTGTCTTTTTTAAATTTGCGAGCTGATGAGAAATTGCTGATGTACTCATCTCCAGCAAGGAAGCAAGATCACTTACACACAATTCATGTGCAAACAACGCATTCATGATCTTTAGTCTAGTAGAATCTCCAAACATATCAAATATTTCACTCATCGCATCTACATCTTTTTCTGCAATCATTTGCTGCTTCGCAATTTCTACGCCTTCACTATCTTGATATTTCATCTCTGGTCCTTTCTAAAATGCTTGTTCTTTTTCATTTTTCCTGGGATATGATGATCCATGCTTTTCTTAATGGAACCAATGGAATACATATCCTGAATTTCCGTTGAGCCATCAATCATTTCAATGACAAGCTGATCATATGTTTTATACCATTCATAATGCCACGATACAACTTCATCCCAATATATAAGAGAACACTCATCTCGATTATGCCTGTTGTATAAAACAAGGTAATCCTTTGTAAATTTACATAAATCACGATCTGGCATTACAATCAGACAAAACAATGATAAAACAATCATGGATATCCCGCTCATTGCAAGATACGGTTTCAATATTGTAATTAAAACACCAACAATCAAAGTGACGATCAATAGACCAACTGGTTTTACGTTGATGATCTTTTCATATGTTTTTGGATTTTTTGGCAGATTTCTGCATCTAATGACTTGTGATTTCATACGTATAGTATTATAACATCATGTGGTCTCGTGCATATCAAAAGAATTTGTTATACTTATAAGGTTGAAAAAAAGGAAAAATAAACAATGAACCCAATTACATTTGAGATTACACACATAGATAAAAACTCAGGTGCAAGAACAGGAATCTTGCATACACCACATGGTGATGTGGAAACACCAATGTTTATGCCTGTAGGTACACAGGCAACTGTAAAATTCATTTCCCCAGAAGAACTTGTAGAAATGGGAAGTGGTATCGTACTTGCCAATACATATCACCTATGGCTGCGTCCTGGAGAAGATATCGTTGCCAAGGCTGGCGGCGTACAGAACTTCATGCGCTATCCTGGACCAATGCTGACGGATTCTGGTGGTTTCCAGGTATTCTCTCTTGCCAAAACACGCAAGATTACAGAAGAAGGCGTTGAATTCAGAAATATCTTAAACGGAGATAAGATGTTCCTTTCTCCTGAAAAGAGCATCCAGATTCAGAATAAGATTGGTGCTGATATCATGATGAGCTTTGATGAATGCATTCCTTTCCCTGCAACATATGAATACGCTAAAAAGAGTATGGAAAGAACATTACGCTGGGCTGAAAGAGGAAAAAATGCCAATACCAGACCGGATGAACAAGGTATCTTTGGTATTGTTCAAGGTGGTGAATATGAAGATCTCCGTCACTACTGTGCTGAAAAGCTTGTCGAAATGGATTTTCCAGGATACGCCATTGGCGGTACATCTGTTGGTGAAGACAAGGAAACATTCCGTAAAATGGTACAGATGTCTCAGGAAGTACTTCCATTTGATAAGCCACGATATTTAATGGGTGTTGGTGCAGTCAACGATTTATTAGATGCAGTAAGCATGAATATTGATATGTGTGACTGTGTACTGCCTACACGTATTGCACGTCACGGAACGTTGATGACTTCTCATGGAAGAATCAATATTCGTAAGGCTCAATACAAAGAAGACTTCAGACCTCTAGATGAAGAATGTGACTGTTATACATGTCGCAACTATACACGTGCATACTTAAATCACCTGTGTCGTGCAAATGAAGGTTTTGGTACAAGATTATTCTCTATCCATAACATTCGTTTCTTGATTAAATTGATGGAAGATGCGCGTACAGCGATCAAAGAAGATCGTTTCAATGAATTTAAAGCAGAGAAGCTTGCAACAATGAAATTTGATGAAAGAGGATTCTAATATGGACTTAAATGATATTAAAACAACAGATTTTGATTATGATCTGCCAGAAGAATTAATCGCACAGACACCTTTGAAAGATCGTAAAACAAGCAGAATGATGGTATTGCATATTCCTACAGGTGAATATGAACATAAGCATTTCTATGATATTGTTGACTATTTCCATGCAGGAGATGTCATTGTCAGAAACAACACACGTGTGATTCCAGCCCGTCTATTTGGCACAAAAGAAGAAACAGGTGCACATGTTGAATTATTACTCCTTAAACAAATGGAAGATGATATCTGGGAATGTCTTGTGGGAAATGCAAAGGTTGTAAAAATTGATACTGTCGTATCTTTCCATGATGGCAGACTCAAAGCAAAGTGCGTTGAAATTGGAGATAAGGGCTTACGTAAGTTCAAGATGATCTACACTGGTATCTTCAATGAGATTCTAGATCAGTTAGGAGAAGTACCTTTACCTCCATACATTCATGAAAAGCTCAATGATCCAGAACGCTATCAGACAGTCTATTCCAAAATTGAAGGCAGTGCTGCTGCTCCTACTGCTGGTCTGCATTTCACAAAAGAAATCTTTGATGCCTTACGGGCAAAGGGGGTAACGATTGTTGACGTTACATTACATGTAGGACTTGGTACATTTAGACCAATGGACACAGAACACGTGAAAGATCATGATATGCACGCAGAAGTATGCATGATGAGCAAGGAAGCTGCAGATACATTGAACAAGGCAAAAGCAGAAGGCAGAAGAATCTTTGCAATTGGCACAACATCTGTTAGAACATTGGAATCTGTATGGAATGTATATGGCAAGTTTGAAGAATGCTCCTTAGAAACAAAGCTGTTCATTTATCCAGGCTACAAGTATCATACAATTGATGGCATGCTGACAAACTTCCACCTGCCTAAGAGTACTCTGATTATGATGATCTGTGCCTTAGCTGGATATGAAAATGTTATGAATGCATATAAGGAAGCAGTCAAAGAACAATATCGTTTCTTCTCATTTGGTGACTGCATGTTATTAACAAATGAATGAAAAAGATAAACAGGAATATCTTGATTATATATTCTCTCGTAAATCTTCAAACAAACGAAATTTCTACAAAGAATCTTTAAAAGAAATTGAATGTTTCAAAAAGGAACATCCAGATCGTTCTCCTTCCATCGTACTTCATGTATGTTGTATTGTATGTGCATGCTGGCCAATTGATTTCTTAAAGGAAAATGGATTCGATGTAACGATCATGTACAACAACTCCAATATCTGGCCAAAAGAAGAACATGATCATCGTTTAAATGAATTAAAACGATATCTGAAAGAAAGATGGCATGACGAGATTCCATTAATTGTAGAACCATATGACTATGATACGTATGCTTCTACGATTTTAAAAAATCGAAGCAACGATCCAGAAGGATGGAAAAGCTGTTTTGGCTGTTATGCAGAGCGAATGAATCATGCATTTGCATATGCAAATACAAATCACTTTGATTATTTCACTACTGTTATGACATTCTCTCGTCAGAAAGATTCTCAGAAAATCAATGAAATTGGTTTGAATCTGCAAAAGCAATATGATCATACTAAATATTTTGTATCAGATTTCAAGAAAGCCAATGGTGCTCTAAAATCCGAAAAGATCTGTGATGACTATTGTTTATATCGACAGGATTATTGTGGATGTGAAACTTCTTATAAAGAACGTCATCCAAAAGATGCATAAAAAGTGTGCAAAACACACATAAATATGGTATTATCTCGTAGGAATAAAAACAAAGGAGGAATCAGTCTTGAGTAAGGAAGATGCAATCCAGATGGAAGGTGTCGTTGAAGAAATCGCTTCTAACGCATTCAAAGTAAAGCTAACGAATGGAATGGATATCCGTGCTACACTCGCAGGTAAGCTCAGAATCCATCACATTAGAATTCTACCTGGAGATAAAGTAAAGGTTGAAATTTCACCATACGATCTAACAAACGGTAGAATTGTATACAGAAACAAGTAAAAATAGAGAACGCAACGTTCTCTATTTTTTTTAATGCCATGGGAATGTAATCATTCCATATACAAAGATAAAAATGATAAATACTGGAAGAATATAACAATAGATGTATTTCATGCATGAAGGAATCTTGATTCCTTTGCCTGCATTTGCTTCTTTCATAAAATTCTCATACCCCCATCCACACTTCCACGTACAGAAGATAACAAGTGCAAGAGACCCCAATGGCAAAATGAGATATGATACAAGGAAGTCCCAGAAATCCAGCCATGTTGAACCAGATGCGAATGGCTGAAAATGAATCACATTAAATCCAAGCGCAGTTGTTAATGCAAGTACAAAGATAATGAATCCACAAACCATACATCCCTTTGGACGATGCCATCCTGTCTTTTCACGAACCATTGCCAAGATATTTTCACATACGCCAAGAACTGTAGATAATGCCGCAAATACCATAAACAGAAAGAATAATGTTCCCCACCATCTTCCACCGCTCATATTTTTAAAAACCGTTGTCATCGTATCAAACAGCAAGCTAGGACCAGCACTGACTTCAACGTTATATGTAAAACATGCAGGAAAGATAATGATTCCAGCAACAATTGCCACAAAAGTATCCAGGAAAACAATGTTTAATGCCTCCCCCCATCAAAGATCTTTCTTTCCCAATATAGCTTCCAAAGATTGCCATGCCACCCATACCAACGGACAACGTAAAGAATGCCTGGTTCATCGCACTGACGATCGTATTACCTGAAATCTCAAAAAATCTTGGGATCAGATAAAATGACAAGCCTTCCTTTGCACCAGAAAGAAAGAAGCAGTGTCCTGCTAAAACAAGCATTAGAACAATCAATGCACTCATCATATACTTCGTAATCTTTTCCAGACCATTTTGAAGATTGAAACTCAGAATAATAAAGGATGCTACAAGTGTTACAAATAAAAACAATACATTTACAAATGGATTGCCAATCATGGATGCAAAGGAAAGATCCATATAATTTCCACACAAAAACTGAACAAAATAATAAATGATCCATCCAGTTACGACAGTATAGAATGCCATCAAAGAAAAATTACCAACAAGGCATACTTTTCCAAGAATTCCCCATCTGGAATCTTTTTTCGATAGCTTTTGATACATGTACAACGGACTCGCCTGGGAAGCTCTACCCACACTCAATTCCATGACCATAACAGGAAGACCTAAAACCAGCAAACAAATCAGATACAGCAGCATAAAACTGCCACCACCATTTTGTCCACACATCCATGGAAACTTCCATACATTTCCACATCCTATCGCGCATCCTGCCGATAGCATAATAAATCCAATTCTACTTGCCAAATGATCTCTATGATTCATATAACCCCTCTTTATACACCGTAAAGAGTATTATATCGTGTTTCAAGCAAAAGAAAAAGACGGAAGACAAATCTCCCGTCAATGATTATCTTGTCTTTTCAGCTAAGGCAGCTAAAGCTTCCTTTGGCTGGAAACCTACAATGCTTCCCGCAATCTCGCCATTTTTGAATGCGATGAGTGTTGGAATTGACATAATTCCATAACGCTGTGCAATGTCTGGTGTATTATCTACATTGACTTTCACAAACTTGATATCTGTATATTCCTTAGATAATTCTTCTACAAGTGGGCCAACCATCTTGCATGGTCCACACCAGTCTGCATAGAAATCTACAAATACAGACTGATTATCTTTCAATAAAGCATCATATTCATTTGTACTTTGAATAATATTCATAGTAACTTCCTCCTTTTGATACTTAGATAATAAGCTACATTGCATAAAAACTCAATTCAGATGCCCAAAAGAAAAAGAACTTCAAATATTGAAGTTCTTTTGAATATTTTAGAGTTTGCTTGCAGCAGCTTCATCCATGATAACTGTTACGTCAGCATGATCCTGCAGGATAGATGCTGGACAGTCAATTGTCTTTTCACCCTTTAACATGCCATATACAGCATCAGCCTTGTTAGCACCTGTAGCAATTAAGATGATCTTCTTTGCACGCATGATAGAAGCAAGACCCATTGTAACTGCCTTTGTAGGAACCTGAGACTTGTCACCTTCAAAGAAACGAGCATTATCAGAAATTGTCTGTTCTGTTAATTCAGCTACGTGTGTTACAGAATCAAATGGTGTGCCTGGTTCGTTGAATGCGATATGACCATCAGAACCAATACCTAATACCTGAATAGATACTGTGTGCTTTGCAAGTTCTTCTTCATATTCTCTTGCATTCTTTTCTGGATCATCACCAACACCACTTGGTACATGGATGTTGCAGTCTGGACAATCTAGATAGTTGAATAGATTTTCATGCATGAATGTCCAGTATGTCTGTTCGTGGTCTCTTGGAAGTCCAACATATTCATCCAAGTTGAAAGTCAGGATATCCTTATAAGATCTTCCAGTTTCTTCATGATCCTTGATCATGTTCTTATAAAGACCTACAGGTGTAGATCCTGTAGCAAGTCCTAAAATAGGATTTACTTCTGTATCCAAAACACCCTTCATTACCTTAAATGCTTCTAAAGATACTTCATCATAATTCTTACAAACAATTGTCTTAAACATTTCCTTTTTTACCCTCCTGTTCATTAGAAAATTGTGATTGTATAGTCCGCATGAAATTTATCATGTGACTTCAAAATAATTGTTCCTTCTCTTTGTTCAAATGGTACTTTAACTTCAGAGAAATCCGTATGTGAATACCATGGTTCAATACATACAAATGGTGCATTTTCCTTTGACCAGAATGCAAGCCATCTATATCCTTCAAAACCAACAGTGACGCCATGCTTTCCATTTGTTAATGTTGCTTTTGTACTCTTTGGATCTTGCAGAATAATTGTATTTGCAAGTTCTTCACGATCTAGTTTGATACGTGTGCAATCCTTTACATGTGTTACATTGAAATCAGAAGTTTCAGCACGTTCTAATTCAATGTAGTAATCTTCAAAGTTTCCACCATCACTTGGACAGTTAAATGCTGGATGCAATCCAAAGTTGAATGGCATGTCACAATCATTTTCATTTGTGATATCATAAGAAACCTTCAATGTCTTTCCTTCTAATGTATATGTAATATGCATTGTGAAATGGAATGGATATTCTTTGAATGTTTCTTCATTGTCTTTCAGTTCCATCACGATTGTATTGTCTGTATGTTCAATACATGTAAAATCAGAATGTCTAGTAAATCCATGATTCCCAGTTACATATTCTTTTCCATTGATGTGAAGTTTCTTATCCCATGTACTGCCTACCATTGGGAATAATGTTGGGTTTCTTCCAGCCCAGAACTTAGGATCCCCTTGCCACATGTATTCATTGTCTGTCGCAACATCACAGAAACTATGAATTTCTGATGCATGTTCATCGACACTCACCAAAGCTTTTTCATTTTTAATTTCAAATAAAGCCATAAAAAAACTCTCCTTAATTTGCACTACCATTATACAACATTAAAATCTTCAAAATTTTTAGATAGCTATAAAAAATTATATATTCCAAAAAAAATTTTCGAACGTTTTCATTTTCTTCTATCTTTCAGCAGCCAAAATAAAAGGCCTAGGAAATCCAGGCCTTCCATGTAATGATTTGATGCAAAACATAAACTGTTCAAATATAACAATTTTAACAGTTGTGAACAGTCACATATATCATATCAATATCTCAATTACGCTTTATTCTTTTCAGCCTGTTCTTCAGCATAAGCCTGATTATCAAGCAGCTTGAAGAAAGGATAAAAGATAACACATTGCACAATGATTGCGACAACAATAGCAATCAAGAAACAAATGCCACCTCTTAAGAAAGCTGCAATAGGAGAAGGAATTACCCACGCTACAGATACAGCAGGATTGAAATTCATACTGTTAATGAATCCAGTTGTTACACTGATCCATGCAACAAGAGCACCTGATAAAGGAGCAAGAATTGTTGGAATCAACATAATAGGGTTATACATAATTGGTACACCAAATACAAGTGGTTCATTAATATTGAAAAAAAGCAACTCATATGAGTTACTTATGATTTCTTGGGCCAGTCTAAGATTTGATCCCCTTTGACTAAAAATGCTCTTTTTGCTTCCAATGCAAGTGGTGTGTCTGATAAGGAATCTGAATAGAATTCATCAATTTCTGCATTTGGAAACATCTGATAGAATCTTTTCACCTTTTCTTCACCATGGCAGTTTAAGCCTGTATGCTTACCTGTCTTTGGATCCACAACGGTTGCCATCACATGTTTGATGCCAAGTTTCCTGCAGAATCGTTTGATTGTAAATTCAGGCGAAGCAGAAATCACAACATCATCTTCTTTCTGCTGTTTCAGATAGAATTCTTTCACATGATCCATATGAGAATCCACAAATGCATCTGTTGTACCATCCATATCTTTTACAAATACAAACATATGATATAGATTTTCTTTAAATGTCAGCTTATCTACAACATGCAATCCATAGCCAATCGCATACACAAGTGTTCTTGGTATGGATAATAATGTCTTTGGTCGATTTCGAAACAGCCAAAGAACAAAGTTCGCTGTAGAATCCTGTCGATAAATCGTATTGTCCCAATCATAAACATTCATGGTAAAATCACACTCCCGTTCTTTGGATCTCTTGTCAAAAGATCCGTATATAACCCTGCTGGATGATCAACAAAGGATGAAACATGGCCCAGCACACATGTTATCACTAATGTTAATTCAAGGATCCACTGACCAATCACAGTCCATTCAAACTGTTTATAGATCCAGTAGAAAATCATAATATCTGTAAATGGATTAAAGATAATTTCAAATGCATGTGCGTACATTGCAAGTCCTGTAATACGAGACAGCATTCCCATACATAACGGATTGACAAAGAAGACAACCATTCCTAGAAAAATCATACGCATCATCTTTTCTTCTGGTTTACTGGCACGTGACAAGAATACAAATACACCTGCCCATCTGAAAATATTCAATGCATTGTCCAAAATGCTGCCACTCATAAATAGACATGTAGAAATAGCACTGTTAGAAAAGAAATGAATATACTCAGAATATGGCACTGCATACTGTACTGTAAAGTATCTCAAGAAAAATGTTCCAATCAAGAACACCAGTGGAATCGTCACATAGAAAATCTTAACAGAATGATCAATCAATACATCTTCTACGCGAATCATTTTAATATATACAGAACGTTTCAGTCTTGCACAATAGAACAAAATCAGCACGACACTCAAGATAACTGCAGAAACCAGCGAATACTTTGTCAGCCAAGCAATGCAGTAAATAAATACAGGAATCAAGAACGTTGTAATATCAAACAAAGAACGAATCTTTTTTGTATTAAACAAATACACAGCACATAAATATACAAGTTCAAAGCCAATCATCAAGAATCCATTATGCGAAAACATTCCCGCAAACACAACGAATGGAAAAATATATTTTACATTTTCTACTCCACTCTTGATCCATTGATAAAGTGTACACAAAGCCAAAGCAATGAAGAAGATTCTCCAGTTTCCACCATGATATGCACCAGCAATCTCCCAGGAATAAAACTGTGAATAAAAGATAGAAGAAACAATCAATGTAAAGCGAAACCATGGATTTCCAATTTCAAAGCTGTCAATCATGTTCAAACACAGCATTGCAGACATCATCGTCGCAAACAACGCTAATGTTAGTGCACCCTTTTCAAAGTTTCCCTCAAACAGCCAAATCGCAAAACTCCCAAACATTTCATAGCCTTGCAGACGATTATTTTCAAGCATGATGGATTGTGAATTCATATTGTTTGCCATCAGCAGCAATTCTCTATCATTTCCAACTGCCAGATTTGTTTTACAAATATAGAACAAACCAAACATCATACTTCCAGCCAGCAATACATAAATAATCCGCCCACGAACAATTGAAGAAGCAATTCCTTTCAGATTCGATAGTACGCAGACAATCGCAAAAATCAAAACAAGAAATGTACTTCCTTTGATCCACCCAAATGGTCCTCCTAGACAAAGTCTAGGCAAATACAAGATCTCCAATAGAGAAAATAAGATTGCTGCACCAATAGGTGAAGCAAATCCACTTCTTTTAATATGGAATATTTTTAAAAAACTATGTCCCGTACCTTCTGCAAGCAGCACAAAGATACAAGCAATTACAAATGGCATCATTTTAACAACCTCACCGTACTATTATACTTCATATTTGTGCGTTGCCAAAATATCATACAGTTTCTTAACGTGTTCTTAATGATTATTAAGGATTTGTGGCACATTCTTTTTCTTTGCTTTTTCGAAATATCTTCTTGCAACATTTTAGAAAGAAGATATACTAATTGCATAAACGATGAAGAGAAGTAGTACTGAAAGGATGCTTGCACAGAGAGATATCGTCTGGTGAAAGATATTGAAGCGAGTTTCAGGAACGTGTCTTGGAGTTATTCAGTCGAAGATTGCTGAGGCTGAATCGTAAACTTGCGTTAAGAGTTAGAGGTGTCATCTGTAAAGGTACAGATGGAAATTTGGTGGTACCGCGTTTATATAACGTCCAATTTTTTTGATTGGACGTTTTTTTGATGAAAAGAAAACGACGACGAATTCACTGATTGAATTTACGAATGCATAAATAGAAAGAAGAGGAAAAAAAACATGAAAAAATTAATGACAACAGTTTTAGCAACAACATTACTAACACTTACTGGATGTTCTTCATCCACATCTGCAAATAGTTCCACAACTGCAGATAACGGTAACGCAACAGTCATCACTGTTGGTATCTCCCCTGACTATGCTCCATATGAATCAGAAAATACAAATGGAGATATCATTGGATTTGATCCAGACATGTGTGCTTTGTTTGAACAGTACCTAACAGACCAGGAAGGCACACCTTACAAAATTGAATTAAAAAAGATGGACTTTGATAACATCGTTACACAGCTGCAAGGTAATCAGATTGACTTAGGTATCTCAGGCTTCACATATGCTGAAGATAGAAAAGTAGAATGGTCTGAACCTTATCTTGGTTCTTCTCAGGTAGCAGTATTGCCAAAAGGATCTTCTATTGCATCTTTAGATGATTTAAAAGGAAAGAAGATTGCCGTACAGACAGGTTCTACTGGTGAAGAAGCAGCAAAAGAAATTGAAGGTGCTGATGTTACTGGATTAAAGAATGCACAGGATATTATGAATGCACTAAGTGCAAATCAGTACGACGCTGCAGTTGTTGATCTTGGCGTTGCGAAAAACTATGTTTCTAACGGAACATTCACAATGCTTGATGACAGCCTTGTAGATGAACAGAACTATGTCATCGCAAAACTCGGAAACACAGAAGTTATTGATAAGATCAATAAATGCATCGAAACTCTTTTAGCAAGTGATGAATATCAGACACTCTGTGATAAGTATGGTCTAACACCACTTGAAACAAAATAAGGAGTGAGGGAAAGTATAAATATGTTTGTCGCATTTCAAGAAGTCTTTACTTTAGCCAATATTCTGTATCTAGCCAAAGGAGCGTTGTTGTCGATAGGCATCGCAGCACTTTCCCTTTTATTTGGCTTGATCCTTGGAACACTTGGCGCTACAGGAAAAAGAAGTAAACATGCATTGCCAAGAGATATTGCCAATGTATATGTCACGATTATTCGTGGTACACCTTTGTTATTACAGATTTTGATCATCTTCTCTGTCATTCCTTCTATGTATACAGCAATTACAGGAAAGATTCTAAGAATTGATCCATTACTCATTGGCGTACTTGCCATGAGTATTAACTCAGGTGCCTACCAGACAGAATTGATTCGTTCAGGTGTCAACGCTGTGGACAAAGGTCAGTGGGAAGCCTGCGAAACACTTGGATTATCCAACTGGAAAACATTAAAGCTTGTCATTCTTCCACAGGCATTCAAGCGTATCGTACCACCACTCATTTCTGAATTTATTACACTGATTAAAGATAGTTCATTGATCAGCTGTATTGGTGCAGTAGAACTGCTAAAAGGTGCACAGATCATCGGTGCACAATATTTCGACGTCATGTCTCCTTACATGTTAGCCGCAATTTTCTATCTTGTGATGACATGTGTTGTATCTATGATTGGAATGAAAGTTGAAAAGAGGTTATCTGTCAGTGATTAAAGTTGAAAATGTATGTAAGAATTTTAATAAGACACATGCTTTACATAACGTGTCATTAGAGGTAAACCAGGGAGATATCATCTCACTGATCGGACCTAGCGGTTCAGGAAAAAGTACACTGTTAAGATGCATCCATGGTCTAGAAACAATTGATTCTGGAAAAATCTATCTCGGTGGAGAACTCATGGATCGTAATAACGAAAAGAAGTTTAGAGAACAAAGAAATAAAATGGGATTTGTTTTCCAGCACTTTAACTTATTTCCAAATATGACAGTTCTTGAAAACTGCAAGCTTGCACAAGTAGAAGTACTTCATAAATCTGATGCAGAAGCAGAAACAGTTGCATTAGAATATCTTGATAAAGTTGGCTTGAAAGAAAAAAGAGACAGCTACCCTAACAACCTCTCTGGCGGTCAGAAGCAGAGAGTCGCAATTGCTAGAGCACTATGCATGTCTCCAGATATCATGCTGTTTGATGAACCGACAAGTGCATTAGATCCAGAAATGATCAAAGAAGTACTGGATGTAATGAAAGATCTTGGAAAACAAGGCATGACAATGGTCGTTGTCACACACGAAATGGGCTTTGCGAGAAAAGTAGGAACAAGAGTTGTATTTTTGGATCAGGGTGAAATTATTGAAGAAAATACTGCTGAAGAATTCTTCTCTAATCCACAGTCTGATCGTGCAAAAGATTTCTTATCTAAAGTATTCTATGACTGAAGAAACTTGTATATGCAGGTTTCTTTTTTGCATATAAAAAGCTGTGTTGACTTGTTACAAGTTAGCACAGCTTATTTTTTAGCTCAAATGATGATTTCCACTGCATCCTTGATGATCACAAGAACAATCATGTTCTTCACACGCGTGATCATGATGAGAACACTGTGCATTTGGATCATATTCTAATGAACCATTTAAATACTGTTCAACAGCTGCATCAGCATCTCCACTGACGCCACCAAACAACGTAATGTTCATTGAACGCAATGCATTCTGTGCACCCATACCAATACCGCCGCAGATGAGAACATTCACACCTTCAATCATAAGAAACATTGCCAATGCACCATGTCCCTGTCCGTTTGTATCTACAATTCTTGAAGATACTACTTTGTTATCTTGAATATCATAAACTTTAAACTGTTGTGTATGACCAAAGTGCTGGAAGATCTGACCATCTTCATATGTTACCGCAATTTTCATTTCATTCTTCTCCTATACCCAGACAGTATTGTAACACAAAAGGAAGCCTGTTTTAGACTTCCCATGTTTTTTAATATTGAGGCATTGCAGGGGCAGCTGCTTCCTTGGCAGGAATATCTGCAACTGCAGCTTCTGTTGTAATGAATAAGCCAGAAATACTTGCAGCATTCAATAAAGCAGAACGTGTTACCTTTGTAGGATCAATAATACCCTTGGCAAACATATCTACCCATTCACCATTCTTAGCATTGAAGCCAATGTTTTCTTCCTGCATTAACTGCTTTTCTAGAATTTCATTTCCATCATAGCCAGCATTTTCAGCAATCTGCATGATAGGACACTTCAAAGCATCTAGAACAACATTAATACCTCTTTGTACATCAATTGTTTCATCCTTTAATGTATCCTTGACAGCCTTTAAAGCAGTAATCAATGCAAGACCACCACCAGTCACAACACCTTCACTGACTGCAGCCTTAGTAGCATTCAGAGCATCTTCAATTCTTAGCTTCTTGTCTTTCAGTTCTGTTTCAGTTGTAGCACCAACCTTGATCAAAGCGACACCATTTGTAAGCTTGCCAAGTCTTTCCTGAAGCTTCTTCTTATCGTAATCACTCTTTGTGTTTTCGATTTCTTTCTTGATTCCTTCAACTCTTTCAGCAACAACACCAGCATCACCATTACCATCAATGATTGTTGTCTTATCCTTGCCAACGATAACCTTCTTAGCAGAACCAAGATCTTCAACCTTCATATCCTGTAAGTTCATGTTGAGATCCTTTGCATAGAAGTTTGCACCTGTCATAGCAGCGATATCAGCTAACTGGTTCTTAGCATTGTCACCAAATCCAGGAGCCTTTGTCGCAACAACATTGAATGTTCCACGCAGCTTGTTGATGATCAAAGTAGACATCACTTCATTATCAAAGTCATCCGCAATAATCATCAAAGCCTTGTTAGACTTTACAACTTCTTCAAGAACTGGAAGGATTTCCTGAATTGTATTGACCTTCTGATCTGTTACCATGATCAATGGATTTTCAAGTGTAACTTCATTCTTATCATGGTCTGTTACCATATAAGGAGAAACATACCCCTTGTCATACTGCATACCTTCTGTCATTTCTAATGAAGTTTCAAAAGATCTGGATTCATCAACATTGATAACACCATCATTGCCAACCTTTTCCATAGCTTCAGCAATGATAGAACCAATTTCTTCACTGCCGCTGGAAATTGTAGCAATATTCTTTACATCATCATTTGTTGTAACCTGATGACTTTCTTCAAGAAGCTTTTCAGCAACCGCATGTGCTGCCTTTTCAATACCTTCTCTCATCAATACTGGGTTTGCACCCTTGTCTACTGCCTTCAGGCCATTTGTAATCATAGCCTGTGTCAGGATTGTAGCAGTTGTTGTACCATCACCAGCAAGTTCATTTGTATTATTTGCGGCTTCATATACAAGCTTTGCACCCATATTTTCAAACTTGTCTTCAAGTTCAATTTCCTTAGCAATTGTTACGCCATCATTTGTGATAACTGGAGAACCATAGCTCTTTTCAAGAACAACGTTTCTTCCTTTTGGACCTAATGTAACCTTTACCGCATCAGCGAGCTTATTGACACCATCGAGCATTCCATCTCTAGCGTCTTTTGCATATCTAATTTCCTTAGCCATAAATCATTACCTTCTTTCTTATTCAACAACTGCGAGAATATCTTCAGCCTTGATAATGAGATATTCCTTGCCAGCATCTTTTACTTCCGTTCCAGAATACTTTTTATAGATAACATGCTGAGAAACCTGTAAATCAATTGGTGTAATTTCACCCTTGTCATTTGTTTTACCTGGACCAACAGCGACTACAATACCGTGACTTGGTTCATCTTTTGCTTCTTTTGTTGTAAGAATGATTCCACTTTGTGTTTTTTCTTCTTCTTTTACTTTTTCTAATACTACGTAATCATGTAATGGTTTTAACATACAATTACCTCCATTTTTTCTTAGCACTCACTCATTAAGATTGCTAACAATAGTTATTATAGTCGCAAATAGCACTGAGTCAAGATGAGTGCTAAAATAATTTTAATAATTTCAAACATTTTACAAATCCTCATTCATACCATATCCATGCTAGAATAAATACATGAAAAATTTAAGTTTAGAATATTTCAATGATGCAGCATTATTACCAGTTGCATTATTATGTTTTCTTTTCAGCACTGTTATCTGGATTTGTTTTTACTTCATCAAAGAAAACAAAACACAAAAAGAAACAAACAAAGAAGTTCCTGTCTTATCGTTTGTTCATTCAACAAAAACATATCCATCTTACAGAAAAAAAGATATTCGTAATATTATATGGATTACAGGAATTTACGCAATCATTTCTTTCTACCAGCTTGGCTCTCTGACATTTCCTTCGACAACATGGCAATCATCCAAAACAGGACAGGATATTGTCTTCGAGCTAAAAACAGATACAAACTTTGATGCAATCTATACAATCTATGGTGAAGGAGATAACAACTCCAATCCAGATACATATCAATTAGGCACAGAAGGCATACAAATCTATGGATCCAATGATCATCATTCATGGGATCAAATTGCTACATTGAAAAAAGGATCTATTTATCAGTATCAGATCATTGAAGGAAACTGGAAATATAAATATGTATGGCTGAAAAGTACAAACAAAAATAACTCTTTAACAGAAATTGGTCTAAGAAGTACTTCACATACATCTTTTGTTCCATTGAGCATTGAAATGGATGGGCAAAAAGACAGCCAATACCCAGCTACTTTATTAATTGATGAACAAGATAAGCTTGTATTACATCCAACATACTATGATCAGTCTTACTTTGATGAAATCTATCATCCAAGAAATGCATGGGAAATTGCCAATGGACAAGACATGTACGCTACTGTTCATCCACTGTTTGGCACAAATACGATGGCATTATTTATTAAACTGTTTGGAATGTCTCCATTTGTATGGAGACTGCCTGGTGCTTTGTTTGGGGTATTTATGATTCCACTCATGTATGGCATTGCTAGAAGATTGTTTTATAAAACATCCATTGCAACAATTGCATCGATTCTATTAGCGTTTGATTTCATGCATTTAACAACTTCAAGAATTGGAACACTGGAACCATTCAGCATCTTCTGGATTATGGTGATGTTCTATTACATGATTCGTTACATTCAGATGAGCTGGTATGATACAACATTCTTCAAACAGTTGAAATACTTAGCACTCTGTGGAATCACAATGGGAATTGCGATCGCCACAAAATGGACTGCATGCTATTCTGCAGTTGGCTTAGCCATTCTATTATTCTCATATTTCTTCATTCAATATTCAGATTATCAGAAAGCAAAAAAACATTTAAAGAATGCACATCTTGTACCAAGTGAAGAAACATTCGCTGCACATATTACAGAAGTGTTTCCAAAACGCTTTGCAATCACAATTGGATTATGTTTTATTTTCTTCATCTTTATTCCAATCATCATTTACGCAATTTCATATATTCCTGATCGTGTATGGAAAAATGATGGATGGTCTTTCATGAATGTATGGAAACAGTGTGAATACATGTTTCAATATCATTCTTCATTAAATGCAACACATCCATATTCCAGTACATGGAAGCAATGGCTTTTAGATCTTAGACCAATCTGGTACTACAACGGATATGATGCCAATAACAGTCAGCATACGATTTCCTGCTTCTCTAATCCACTGATGACGTGGCTGTCACTAGGAGCAATCGTATTTACAGTATTGGATGGAATTCGTACAAAAAAACAATCTGCACTTGTCATTGTCATTGGATATATCACAGCTTTAGCCCCTTGGATGATCATTACACGCTGTGTATTTGCATACCACTTCTACCCAACGTCAATCTTTGCGATATTATCGATTGCTTATTTATTTTCATACTTATGGGAATATGGCATTGCGGGAAAAAGTGTCGTTTGCTTCTATATTGTTATGTATATTTTATTGTTTGTTGTGTTCTTGCCGGCAACTGCTGGTTTTGCCACAACAAATACATATATTAAATCACTAGAATGGTTCAGCACATGGTACTTTGGTTAAAGAAGAAATGGAAAGATATTGTATTTGCATGTTTAATTACATGCCTTTTCCTTCTGCCATACATCACAAAAGATTTTCTAGGCATTGAACACGATACATTCTTTCATGTATCTAGAATTGAACAATTATCAAAAGCAATACAGCATGGTCAATTCTTTCCTGCTCTCTATCCCTATGAAAATCATCACTATGGATATGCTTCCCCTCTTTTCTATTCGGATGTATTCCTTATCATTCCTGCACTACTGCATCTTTGTGGTGCATCATTAGCATTTTCTTATCAATTGACTGTTGGTATTGCTTCTTTTCTTTCTGCATATGCAATGATTCAATTAGCAATGCACATCACAAACAAGAAAGGCATCAGCTATATCGCTTCGTGTGCATATTTATTCTCTAATTACCGAATTACAGATGTTTATGTCAGAGGTGCACTTGGAGAAATCTTTGCCTTTGCTTTTCTTCCCTATATGTTATTAGGCATCTATCAGATCATTTATGAAAATAAATCATGGCTCACATTGACCATTTCATTAACTTTCTTAGCGTTATCACATAATCTGACATTTCTAATGGCAAGTATTCTATGTGCGATTCTATGTATCATTTCTATACCACGATTAAACAAAGAGAAATACATACATATCTTTCTAGCAGTATGCTTTGCCTTTCTATTATCATTCTTCTTTACAATTCCAATGATTGAACAGCTACGTTCTCAACAATTCATTGTGAACTATTATGGAAGCAATTCTAACCTTGCCGCAAATGCAATGGATACATGGCAATATTTTGTGAACAAGACAATCTTCGGCTATAGTGGAAATACGTTAGAACACGCAAAAACAATGACTGTCAATGTCGGATGGTTTTTAACATTTATTCCACTGACATATATATTCACAAAGAAAAAGAATCCATTTGTATCAACAATGTTGATTCTTGGCTATATTTGCCTATTATTACCATCCACTTTCCTTCCATGGGACATTCTGCCATTACAGATCATGCAGTTTCCATGGCGTTTTAACACATTAACCGTACTTCTATTATCAATACCAGCATCCATTGGCATCTATTCCCTATGGAATAAAAAATACGTATCGTATATCATCATCACAATCTTATCCATCGAATGTATCTATCATATTATTCCATGTTACTCACGTACATTTGGAATAACATCTGAAACAACATGGCAAGACATCCTCGATGGAAAGTTATGTGATCCTTGTTACAGTGCATACTATGTACGTGTAGAGCTTGCTGGCGGAGATTATCTGCCACTCAATTCTCCAGATTTCCGTCTTCGTACAACAAGTATCAAAGATTCATCTGGAAATGATTTAAAACTTCTCTATGCAACAGACTATGACACTCTCACATTCAATACTTCAACATTAGAAAAAGATACAACTCTTGTACTTCCAAAAACATGGTACAAAGGCTATACCATATATGAAGTCCATGGAAAGCAAAAAATAAAAGTGGATTGTTATGCAAACTATGAATCCATGATTACATTCAAAGCAAAGAAAAATAAAACATATATTCTAACCTATGAAAATACGCCGATTCGAAACATTAGTTTTATCATCAGTGGAATCAGTCTTATCATTTTGTTATTCTTAAGCAAAAGAGTGAAGTAGTCAAACTTCACTCTTTTTCTATCAGACAAAAAAATCAACTATTTCTAGTTGATCTTATTTCGTGGAGGTTAACGGGCTCGAACCGCTGACCCTCTGCTTGTAAGGCAGATGCTCTC
>OLPZ01000817.1_pt1 | contig 22986 bp, 23 predicted proteins | sample 1672711 | NCBI WGS metagenome assembly OLPZ01 (sample SAMEA3136716, study PRJEB25190) | human gut metagenome
TTGATAAGGATGATGGTTTTGAATACTTCTGTCTAAACTTAATGATGAACAAGGAATAGCCTTGTTCGTTTTTAGTTTCATTGAAGTATCTTATCTATGTCTCAAATTATTCGTCTAATGCTTTGATTAATTCTTCCATGGTTGAACAGAAAAAACTCTTTGATTGCATTTCAACTAAAAATGGGTATACTCCTACTGAAGGTAGCAATACCTTTAGATGTGGTAAGCTTCTATAAGAGTTGTGGTCGGACCAGAGACGGTAAACGCTCATTTTTAATCATTGTCGACAACTGAAGAAAAACTTACCAGATTTGATTTTTAGGAATACTTATAAAAAGGTGGAATCTTCAATTAGTAAGACTCCACCTTTTGATATTTGACAAATAAAAAAGCTCCTATGAATAAGAATAGCCAATCTAAATGTATTTGGATTCGTATTTAGCACTTATCATTGAAATAAGTCGGAATGTAGACCTACGAGTTGTAAATTCTAGGATATATTTCATATATCTAATGCCGCTTTTAGCTCATCAATGCTGGAATATTTCGGCGTTGCTGGATCAGACATCATTCTTCTTTCTTCCTCAATGGCTTCGATTGTAGTTTGGTTTGGTTCCTGATTTTTGTCGATAATAAAAAAAGAAGTCATATGACTTCTTAATCCTTCATTACGCGATTTCGTTAATAGCTTTTGCTAAACGTGCTTTTTGACGGCTAGCGTAGTTTTTGTGGTGAATACCTTTAGCTACGGCTTTGTCCAATTTAGAACTGCAGTCGTTGTAAGCTGCTACAGCAGCTTCTTTATCTTTAGCATCAACAGCTGCTAATACAGCTTTAATACTTGATTTCAATGCTGATTTTTTAGATACGACTAATTTGTGAGCCTTGTTATTTGTTTTAACACGTTTCTTTTGAGATTTAATCTGTGGCATGAAGTGCACCTCCTGACATAAATTGCATATGGATTATAGCAAAATTTCTGATTTATTGCAACACAACTTCAAAAAAATACGCTATAATACTCTAGTATTGGAGTGATATTATGGAAAACAGACGCATTATTTTTATGGGAACACCCAAAATTGCTAGTGTCGTATTAAAAACAATGTTAGAAAACGATATACATGTAGGCTTAGTGGTAACACAGCCGGATAAGAAAAAGGGTAGAAAACAACAGTTAGTTTATTCAGAAGTCAAAGAAGTGGCTTTAGAATATGACATTCCTGTATTTCAGCCTGTTAAAATTAAATCAGACTATCAAACGATTCTTGATTTTGCCCCTGATTTAATTGTGACTTGTGCTTATGGACAAATTGTACCTAAGGAAGTCTTGGACTTTCCTGTGTATGGTTGTGTGAACCTTCATGGTTCTTTGCTTCCTAAATATAGAGGGGGAGCCCCAATCCAAAGAGCCATTTGGAATGGTGATAAAGTAAGTGGGATGTCCTTAATGAAAATGGCACCTAAAATGGATGCAGGTCCTGTTTTAGCCCAAAAAGAAATTGATATATTGCCTGAAGACAATTCCACATCTTTATTTGAAAAGATGGGTATTTGTGCAAGTGAGTTATTACTGGAACATTTTGAAGAGATTTGTTCTGGCAAGGCTGTCTATGTAGAGCAGGATGAAAGTCAGGTTGTATTCTCGCCTATTTTATCTAAAGAAGAAGAACATATTGATTTGAATCAGGATGATGAACACATCTTGAATCAAATTCGTGCTTTCTCAGATGCACCAGGTGCTTATGTATTGTTGAATGGAAAGAAATTTAAAATTTTAAAGGCAAGTTATTTAGATGAACAGAATGAGTTTGGTCGTCTTATCAAGATTGGCAAGAACAAACTTGGCATTGGTCTTCATTTGGGTACACTTGTGATTGAAACTTGTCAAATGGAAGGAAAGCCAGTCATGGATTGTGCAAGCTTCTTTAATGGACAGGGTCGTAACTTGGTAGGAAATATTGTAGATTAGGGGGAAATCTATGGATCAAAAGAATGTTCGAAATTTTTGTATCATTGCACATATTGACCACGGAAAAAGTACGTTAGCCGATCGTATCTTGGAACTTACGGATACGGTGGAAAAGCGTGAAATGAAAGATCAAATTCTAGATTCAATGGATCTAGAAAGAGAGCGTGGTATCACAATTAAATTAAATGCTGTACAGCTTGTATATCATGCCAAAGATGGACAAGACTACTTGTTCCATCTTATTGATACACCAGGCCATGTCGACTTTACATATGAAGTGTCTCGCTCTTTAGCGGCATGTGATGGGGCTATCTTAGTTGTGGATGCAGCTCAAGGCGTACAAGCACAGACTTTAGCCAATGTATATTTGGCTTTAGAAAACGACTTGGAAATCTTGCCTGTATTAAATAAGGTGGATCTTCCAAGTGCCCAACCAGAAGTGGTGAAAAAAGAAATTGAAGATTTAATTGGATTGGATTGTAGTGAAGCGGTTGAAATCAGTGCTAAATCGGGATTGAATGTCGATAAAGTGCTAGAAGAAATCGTGCATAAATTACCAAGTCCCAAAGGGGATAAAGAAGCACCAACACAAGCTTTAGTCTTTGACTCTTTCTACGATTCCTATCGTGGAATCATTGCGTTTGTATCGGTAAAGAATGGAACAATCAAACCAAAAGATAAGATTCGCTTTATGGCAACCGGCGCTGAATATGAGGTCACAGAAGTGGGTGTTCGTACACCAAAAGAAGTTGTGGAAGACCAATTGAACTGTGGAGATGTAGGATGGGTCAGTGCAGCCATTAAAAACATTGAAGATGTTCGTGTCGGTGATACGATTACAGTTGCATCCAATCCTGCAAGTGAACCACTATCTGGATATCGTGAAATGCACCCGATGGTATATTGTGGTTTGTATCCTGTAGACAATGCGCGTTATGACGATTTAAAAGAAGCGTTGTCCAAATTAAAATTAAATGATGCGGCTCTACACTATGAACCGGAAACATCACAAGCTTTAGGATTTGGATTTCGATGTGGATTCTTAGGTTTATTACATATGGACGTAGTTGAAGAGCGTTTAGAGCGTGAATACAATCTTAGTTTGATCGCAACAAGTCCTTCCGTAATTTATCATGTCTATAAAACTGATGGTACTATGGAAGAGATCGATAACCCATCGGCTTTACCAGAACCTCAAAAAGTGGATCATATTGAGGAACCATATGTGAAGTGTGACATTATGGTGCCAAAAGAATTTGTGGGTCCGATGATGGATCTTTGTCAGAAAAAACGTGGTGAATATGTAGACCTTCAAGTTTTAGATGATGTTCGTATGATGATGGTTTACCAAATGCCATTAAGTGAAATTATTTATGATTTCTTTGATAAGATGAAATCTTGTACAAAAGGATATGCTAGTTTTGACTATGAATTTAGCGGATACCGTACAAGTAGTCTAGTGAAGATGGATATTTTATTAAATGGACAGATCGTCGATGCTCTATCTACCATTGTGTTTAGAGATTTTGCGTACAACCGCGGTAACGCGATGGCCGTAAAATTAAAAGACTTGATTCCTAAGCAGCAATTTGAAATTCCTGTACAGGCAGCTATTGGTGGAAAGATCATTGCACGTACAAACATTAAGGCATTGCGTAAAAACGTATTGGCAAAATGTTATGGTGGCGATATCTCACGTAAAAAGAAATTGTTAGAGAAACAAAAAGAAGGAAAGAAACGTATGAAGATGGTTGGATCGGTAGAGATTCCTCAAGAAGCCTTCATGGCCGTTTTAAGTATGGATGACGACTAATGGTACCATCAGCCTATGTACATATTCCATTCTGTGATTCGATATGTGCGTATTGTGATTTTGTCCGGATTCAAAAAAATGAACAGTTCTTTTCGAGTTGGAAAGAAAAGTTAATACAAGAAATTCAAGAGTATAAGATTTCAAATCTTCATACTCTTTATTTTGGTGGGGGCACACCAAGTGTATTAAGTTTGGATGATTTTGCATCGATAAGAAATTGTTTTCCCAAAGATATTGATGAATTTACCGTAGAATGCAATTCCGAATCCTTAGATGAAGAAAAACTAGCATCTTATGTTTCTTTGGGAGTCAACCGTATTAGTTTGGGTGTACAAAGCTTTAATGATGATCTATTAAAAGTCTGTCGAAGAAGACATACATCCAATCAGGCTAAGAATGTGATTCGATGGATTCAAGAAAGTGGAATTCATAATTTCTCCATTGATTTAATTTTTGGACTTCCAAATCAAACAATGGAAGATGTGAAAATAGATATTTCCACATTTTTAAGTTTAGATATACCACACTTATCCATCTATTCTTTACAGATTGAAGAAAATTCAATATTTGGAAAGACAGGTGTAGAGCCTTGTGATCCAGATCTTGAAGCGGATATGTTTGAATACATTACCAAAACACTTGAAGCAGCCGGATATATTCATTATGAGATTTCTAGCTTTTGTAAGCCAGGCTATTATTCCAAACATAATCTAGCCTATTGGCAAGATAAAGACTTCTATGGCTTTGGCTGTGGCGCAAGTGGAAGACTTGATGGCATTCGTTATGATAATACGACAAGTTTAAAGCAGTATTGTTTGAAGGGTCCTTGTTCTACATATATTCCTGAACCACTATCTGAACGAGGTATGGATGCGATCATGATGGCATTGCGTACAAAGTTTGGGTTGAATATAAGAGAATGGAATATGAAATATCAGAATGATTTTAAAAATCATTATGCCACTGTATTAGATACGTATCGTGAGTATTTTTGTTTCGAAGGGGAATGTATCTATTTAAATGATGCTGGACTTGAAATATTAAATACGATTCTAGTTGATTTTATGATGATAGAATGATATCATTTAGTAGCTTTTGTACTGAGAGTCTGGAAACTTCCAACCTTTCGCTCGGTAGAAAAGGACTAATATACATGGAGGAAGAAAAAATGTTATTAAAATCTGAAAAACAAGCAATTATGCAAGAGTATGCAGTACACGAAGGTGACACAGGTTCTCCTGAAGTTCAAATCGCAGTATTGACTGAAGAAATCAACCGTTTAACTGAACACTTCAAAGAACACAAACACGATTACCACTCACAACGTGGATTGATGAAAAAAGTTGGTCGTCGTAAAAAATTGTTAGCTTACTTGAAGGGTAAAGATTTAGACCGTTACAAAGCATTGATCGCTAAATTAGGTTTAAGAAAGTAATCGAAAAGATTACTTTTTTTTTATGCATTTATTTGATAAAATATAAAAGTATGATTGAGGTGAAAAAATGGCGAAACAAGAGTTTCATTTAGATTTTTGTGGTCGGGGGATCACAGTAGAAACTGGTGAAATCGCAAAACAGGCTGATGGAGCCGTTATTATCCGTTATGGAGATACAGTGACTTTATCAACTGCTTGTGCATCAAACCAGGCAAAAGAAGGGATTGACTTTTTCCCTTTAACAGTAAGTTTTGAAGAAAAGTTATATTCTGTTGGAAAAATTCCAGGAGGATTTTTACGTCGTGAAGGAAGACCAAGCGAACATGCGACATTAACAGCTCGTATGATCGACCGTCCAATCCGTCCTTTATTTGCGGAAGGATTCCGTAATGAAGTACAGGTTGTCAACACGGTATTAAGTGTAGATCAAGATGCAAGTCCTGAAATGGCAGCTATGTTTGGTGCTTCATTGGCATTATGTATTTCAGATATTCCATTCAATGGACCAATCGCAGGTGTTAAAGTTGGACGTATCAATGGAGAATTGGTTGCCAACCCTACAGTGGCTCAAATGGAAGAAAGTGATATCGATTTAACTGTTGCGGGTACTGCAAAAGCTTTAAACATGGTTGAAGCTGGAGCTAAAGAAGTTAGCGAAGAAGATATGCTTGCGGCATTGATGTTTGGACATGAACAAATCAAAAAATTATGTGCATTCCAAGAAGAAATCGTAGCCGCTTGTGGTAAAGAAAAACGTGAAATCGAATTGTATGCCGTAGATGAAACAATCGATCGTGAAGTTCGTGCAAACTTTGAAGCACAAATTCGTGCAGCTGTATCGATTAAAGAAAAATTAGAGCGTTACGGAAAAATTGATGATTTAACAGATGAAGCAGCGGAAATGATCGCAAACAAAGAATATGAATCTGAAAAAGATCAAAACAATGCGGTGAAACAAGCTCGTGAAATCTGTCGTGGTATTGAAGCAGACGAAGTACGTCGTTTGATCATTGAAGATAAAGTACGTCCAGATGGCCGTCAAATCGATGAAATCCGTCCATTGAACTCACAAGTTGATTTACTTCCTCGTGTTCATGGTTCGGCTTTATTTACGCGTGGAGAAACACAGGTATTATCTACAACTACATTGGGTGCATTAAATGACAACCAGATCATTGATGACTTAACTGTTGTTGATTCAAAACGTTTCATGCACCATTATAATTTCCCACCATATTGCGTTGGTGAAACTGGACGTATGGGAAATCCAGGACGTCGTGAAATTGGTCATGGTGCCTTAGGCGAAAGAGCTTTAGCTCAAGTTTTACCAAGTGTAGATGAATTCCCATATACAATTCGTACAGTAGCGGATGTTATGGAAAGTAACGGATCTAGTTCTCAGGCAAGTATTTGTGCAGGAACAATGTCTTTAATGGCTGCTGGTGTTCCAATCAAAGCACCTGTTGCGGGTATTGCGATGGGATTGATCATGGATGATAATTCAGGTAAATATACTGTTTTAACAGATATCCAAGGTATGGAAGATCACTTTGGAGATATGGACTTTAAGGTTGCCGGAACGAAAAATGGTATCACAGCTTTACAGATGGATATCAAAGTAACAGGTATTACTAAAAATATCTTCGAAGAAGCATTGGCACAAGCTCACAAGGCACGTTTAGAAATCTTAGATAACATGTTGGCATGTATCCCGAGTCCAAGAGAACAATTGAGTCCATATGCACCTAAGATTGCGATGATGAACATAGATCCAGATAAGATTAAAGATGTAATCGGACCTGGTGGAAAAATGATCAACGAAATCATTGCGCAATGTGACAATGTAAAAATTGATATTGATGATGATGGAAAAGTAGTTATCTACCACAATGATTATGATACAATCGAAAAGGCGAAACAAATGATTAGTGACATCGTACGTGTTGCCAAAGTTGGAGATGTATTTGCAGCAAAAGTTGTTCGTCTAGAAAAATTCGGTGCATTCGTTAACTTGTTTGGTAATACAGATGGTTTATTACACATTTCTAAAATTTCTCACCACCGTGTAGATAAAGTAGAAGACGTGTTAAAACTTGGTGATATCATCGATGTTAAGGTTACAGAAATCGACAATAAGGGTCGTATCAATGTAAGCGCAAAAGCTTTACTTCCAAAACCTAAAACGGAAGAAGAAAAAACAGAAGCGTAAAAGTTAGGAACTCGTTAAAAACGAGTTCTTTTTTCTTGACTATGTGGTAAAATAGTTGGGTAGAGGTGAAAATTATGGATTTTAATACAGAAGTACTTAAATATAAAGACGATTTCTTAAAAGACTTAAACACACTTGTATCGTATGAAAGTGTTCGTGATGAATCAACGAAAGCTGAAAATGCTCCTTTTGGAAAAAACTGTCGTGACGTATTGGATGCCATGTTAGATATGGCCAAGCGCGATGGCTTTGAAACCAAAGACATTGATGGATATGCAGGCGTTGTTGAATATGGTCAAGGAGAAGAAACATTTGGCGTTTTAGGACACTTGGACATTGTGCCACTAGGAGAGGGATGGACAAAAGATCCTTTAAAAGTAACATTAGAAAATGGCTACATCTTTGGACGTGGTGTTATGGATGATAAAGGTCCTGCATTAGCTGGATACTATGCATTAAAGATGATTCGTGACTTAAACATTCCTTTGAAAAAAAGAGTCATGTTGATTACGGGATGCGATGAAGAATCTGGTATGGAATGTATGAACTACTATGTTGATCATGCTGAAGTTCCACAAATGGGATTTGTACCCGATGCCAATTTTCCAGTTATTTATGGTGAAAAAGGTGGCTTACATGTTGGCTTAGTAAGTAGTGATGCAACTGTCATCAAAAAACTTCATGCGGGAAGCCGTCCAAATATTGTGATTGGTAAAGCCGATGTCACAGTGGATGTCATGAGTTATCAACAAGAAGATTTATTTAAGTTCTATTGTGCTATGCAAGGTGTTAAGGGTTCCATCAAAAGAAGTGAAGATGGTGTAACTTTACATATTGATGGTGCATTTGCGCATGCAGCTATGCCATATAACGGTATAAATGCCGCTGTCTTATTGTTGAACTTTATTGGTGAAGCCTATGATGATCAACTTTCAAAAGATTTATATTTCTTATTAAAAGACTGGATGGGTAAACCAGTAGGTATTGAAAAAGATGGCTTATATATGTCTTTCTTGACAATGAATACAGGCATTGTCAATATGGAAAACAATGAAACAGACATCTTAATTGATATTCGTTATCCAAATGATACAAATGCCGATGAAATCATGGCAAAATTTGATGCAGCATGTGCAAACTTGACTTCAAATATAAAAGCAGAAAATCGTGGAGATTCAAAACCATTATTCGTAGACCCAGATTCTCGTTTAGTGAAAGATTTAATGAGTGTCTATCAAAAATACACAGGCGATACTTTCTCTTGTCCAATCACAATTGGCGGTGGAACGTATGCTCGTAAATTTGAAAATTTTGTATCGTATGGACCAGAACTTCCAAATGAAGTGATTGAAACCGATGCGTTTGTAGGAGGATGTCACCAACGTGATGAAGGTATTAAATTAGATAACTTATTGCAGGCTATCTGTATTTATGCCGATGCGATCGTGACATTGTGCAGCTAATATGAGAATGCGTAAAGTAAAGTGGGCAACGGATTATTTGCCTACTGCGAGTTGTTTAGTAAAAGAACCATCTAAACAAGCAGGAAACTGGAAAAAGCTATTGGATACAGATACTTTACATATCGAAATTGGGTGTGGCAAAGGAAACTATTCTTTAGATATGGCTAAGATGTATCCAGACACTGGATTTATTGCGATTGAAAAGAATGAGAGTGCTGCAGGTATTGCCGCTAAAAAATACGATGAGGATACAGAAAAGAAACGTTTGAAACTGATTCAAGATGATGCGAGTTCCATTGGAGAATGGTTTGGTCCGCGTGAAGTGGATGTGATCCACTTAAATTTCTCGGATCCATGGCCTAAAAAGCGCTATGCGAAAAGACGTTTATCCAGCGCTACTTTTTTAGATCAATACAAGCGTATTTTATCTTTCAATGGTGAAATCCAAATGAAGACCGATAACAGTGCTTTATTTGAATATAGCTTGATTGAATTTCAAAATGCCGGTTTTAAGATAGTTGAAATCAGTGTAGATTATCGTCGTGAAAAACATGATGAAGATGCAATTACAGAATATGAACAAAAATTCATTTCTTTGGGTCAGCCAATTTATCGTTGTGTTTGGAGGTATGCACATGACTGAGCTTCATAATAAAGACGAATTTTTAAACGCATTAACAAATTCAGGCATTCAAGTGATGATGTTTACAGCATTTTGGTGTCCAGACTGTATGTACATCAAACCTTTCTTGCCTGAAATTGAAGAACAATTTAGTGATTTACAGTTCTATTCTTTAAATCGTGATCATTGTATGGATATTGCGATTGAATATGAAGTGATGGGGATTCCTAGCTTTATATGTTTCAAGGATGGAAAAGAAATATCAAGATTTGTTTCTACACTTCGCAAGACAAAAGAAGAAATAGAAGCATTTCTGAATCAGACAATAGAAAGTGAGAAGGAAATATGTTAAAGGATTTAATGCATGCGATCTTCAATGAAGATGTTGAAGAAGACGATGAAGAAGAAGTCGTAGAAGAACCTGCGAAACAAGAAGAAGGAACACCTGAACCTGTTGTTGCACAACCACAAGTTCTAGAAGATGAAGAAGTTGTAAAGCCAGAACCAATTTTAAAGGAAGCAGCAAGCTCTGTTGAAACGGATCCTGAAAACTTTATGAATTCTCCTATTTTTGAAAAGGCGATTATTCAACCTAAACCTAAGAAGACAACAATTTTCCAAGGTTTAGATATCGATTCGATTGCACAAGAAGAGGCAAAACCGAAACAAAAAGTGTATAAATACGATCGTCATAAATCGGTAAAAGTACGTCGTGTTGCCGAAGATTTAGATTATCAGCCAGTCCTTTCTCCAATCTTTGGAAATGTGGAAGATTCTAAAAAAGAATTTGATAAAGTGCATGATGCGATTACGTTAAACAAACCAGAAGACGAAGATTTCTCAAAAATCTTATCTCCCATGTATGGAACATACTTACCAAGTATGCAGCCTGCGGATTCCATTCCTGAATACAAGGTTGAAGAATCAAAGAAAAATATGAAGCTTTCTGAAATGTTAGAGAAGCCAAAAAAGGAAACAAACAAACAAGAATCGTTATTTGACAAAGAAGGTGAATAAAATGGCTTATCATTTTATTGGTATTAAAGGAACAGGTATGGCTGCCTTGGCATGTATCTTACATGATGAACATAAAGAAGTCACAGGTAGTGATATCGATAAATATATCTTTACAGAAGATGGATTAAGAGCACGTCATATTCCAATCTATTCGTTCAGTCCCGATAACATTAAGGATAATGATACAGTGATCATTGGTTTATCTTTTGATCAAACGCATCCGGAAGTAAAAGCGGCGATGGACAATCCAACTGTAAAAACATATTATTATAATGAATACTTAGGTATTTTATTAGAGTCATACAGTTCTATCTGTGTTGCAGGAACGCATGGTAAGTCCACAACAACAGGCATTTTAGGCCAAGTTCTTTCTTTACAAGATGAATGTGCATACTTAATTGGAGATGGTCATGGCTATATGCCAGAACATGCCAACCATTTTGTGCTAGAATCTTGTGAATTTCAAAGACATTTCTTGGCATATCATCCAGATTATGCGATCATCACCAATATTGAATTGGATCACATTGACTATTATAAAGATATGGATGATTATGTATCGGCATTCCAAAGTTTTGCCAACCAAGTCAAAAAAGGCATTGTCATTTTTGGAGATGATGAACATCTTAAAAATCTACACTACAATGTGCCGGTAACTACATATGGTTTAAAGGATGGCAATGATTATCAAGCCATCAATATTGAACAAGGTCCATTTGGTATGCATTTTGATTGTAAGCATAATGGTGAAATTCTAGCTCACGTTGAATTAAATGAAGTGGGAGATGCCTTTATGCAAGATGCCTTAGGATGTTTTGCACTAGCCCATATGTTAGGTATGCCTGCAGATATCATTGTACAAGGCTTACAAGACTATAAAGGAATTGCTCGTCGATTTGTGATTGATGAAGTCAAGGATAGTGTATTAGTCGATGACTATGCACACCATCCAACAGCGATTCGTCTAATGATAGATGCAGTTCGTAAAAAATATCCAGAAAAGAAAATCGTAGCGTTATATAAACCAGATCGTTATTCACGTCTACAATATTTCTTGGATGACTTTGCCAAGAGTTTAAATACGGCGGATCAAGTATGTTTACTGGATTTCCCTAAAAATGCCGTAAGAGAAGATGAAACAATCACAGTCACAATTCAAGATTTGATGGATCGTTGTCCTAATGCGATTTTATTAGATGTAGATGATGCTTCAGCTGAAAAGTTAAAAACATTAGCTCCAGCAGCCTTTGTCTTCATGTCTAGTAAGGATATCTACTTATTGAAAGATAAATTAGAAAAAATCTTATAAGAGTATTTAAGGATACTTGTAGATTGTTGAAAAAGCCTATACCTTTTTATAAGGGAATAGGCTTTTTGTTCTGTCTAGACAGAAGAAGTGAAATCATATCCTATGGATAAACATTGACCTAAGATGAAGTTAAAAACTAGGAAGGGTGGGTGATTTATTTATAAAAAACCAAAGGTGGCTTTTATCTGTGTACATAATACGTGTCGTAGTCAAATTGCCTAAGCATTGTCAAAACACCTTTCTTCAAATGTATTTGAAAGCTATTTTGCTGGAACAGAAACAAAACCACAAATCAATCAAGATGACGTACGTTTAATGAAAGATCTGGATTAAATAGACATGGAAAAAACACAATATTCCAAATTGTTGTCAGAAATAGTGCGAGTAGATATTGTGATCACAATGAGATGTAATGTAAATTGTCCTGCGATTCCATGTGAATATAGAGAAGATTGGGGATTGAGTGATCCTACTGGAAAAAATGATGTGGAGTTATCAAAAGGCATTCACTCCATTCATACGAAAATACTTAAATTAACAGAGAAAATAAAAAAGGATGAGCTGATTTCAAAGAAAATATGAAAAAACAATATGGTTATACATCGATTTCAGCATATCCTTTTTTGAAGAGCTAAGTGGGTGTTCAATAAAAGCTTGCATTTACCATGAAAATGTTCATCATTTCCCGTATTATGCGTCTAGATTATATTTTATGGAAGTGTTCGAATAATTCGACACTTCCTTTATTATTTGTAGCGTTTTCACGCTTGTGAAAAAAAGTTTCAAAATAAATAGATAAGTTAGAGAGTTCATGTTATAATTTTTCTGAGGTGGTATTGTGAGTTTAGATATCTTTATGAGTACATTAGCTCGTGCATTTTCATATGTGTTACCCATCGTTGGTGTCATCGCATTAATTTATATGATTCTCTTTTTGAAGCAATTGATTGAAACTTTAAAACAAGTCTCAAAAACATTGGATACGGCCAATGAGCAATTGAAAAAACTAGATGCGCCATTAAAAACGGCTGAAAATATTTCGAATACGGTGGATGAGGTAAATCAAACCGCAAAAGAAACATTTATGAATGTGGTTGGTGCGTTAAGTGAAAATGTACAAAATGCCAAAGACTGGTTTCAAAGTAAAAAAAATGGAAAAGAAAGCATAGAAACAAAGGAGGATGAATGACATGGATGAAAAACAATTAATTGATGATTTAGAAAAAGAATCGATGCTAGAGCTTGAAGTAATGCATGAATCCGAAAATACAGATAATGAAAGAATTATTGAGGATGCCAAGAGCAAAATCGAAAAATTATTCGATGATGTGCGTGACTTATTAAAGGATGCTTCGGATCCTGAAAAGGTTAAGGAAGCATTATCGCAGGCAAAAGAAGATGCGAAAGATATTCTTTCTTCGACAAAGGATAAAGTGGTTGAAGTAAGTGAAAGTGAACAATTTAAACAGACAATGTCAGCTGGAAAAGAATTCTTACAGGGTACAGCTGGATTGGTTGTTGAGGGCTTTAAATTTGGAAAAGAAACATTAAGAAAAAATGATTCTTTGCGCAAGGTAATTGATAAGGCGGATGAAAAAGTCGATGAAATTCGTACGAATGATTCTGTTATTCGTGCCGTTGATAAAGCAGAAGAAGTAACGGGTAAAGCTACCGAAGCATTGTTTAGTGGATTAAAGAAGATTTTTAATAAGGGGGACGAATAGGAATGAAACGAATTACCATTTATGATGTTGCCAAAGAAGCCGATGTCTCATTGGCAACTGTATCACGTGTTATTAATGATAGTAATGTAGTGCGTGAAGATACACGTATGCGTGTTCAACAAGCTATTGAAAAATTGGGTTATAAACCAAATGCGATTGCGCAAGGTTTGGCATTGTCTAAAACTACGACAATTTCAATCGTAATGAGCGAAAAATTGTTTGCGTACAACGCAAAAATCTTGAATGGTTTGATGGATGTCGCAAAAATCTATAACTACAACATCATGTTCCATACAACAAGTAAGGGAATTTCAAAAATGCAGGATGTGATTGAATCTATTATTAAATCACGTGTCGATGGTGTAATCTTGTTTAACGACAACTTCTCAGAAGATGAAATGGAAGTTTTACATGAATACCAAATTCCAATGGTTGTAGTTGGAAGTAAATTAAAAGGGCAAAAGATTGGTAACGTTGGAAATGTATATATCAACTTCGAACGTATGGCTTATGAATTTGTGAATGAATGCTTCGAAAAGGGCATTGATGATATTTCTATGGTAGAAGATAAATTGAATCTTTCTATGATGGAACAATTAAAAGCGGGTGTAGATCGTGCTTATGCAGAAAAAGGATTGGTATTTGATAAGTATGTTACATACGATGATAGCTATAAATCAAGCTACACATTCTTATCCGATTACTACAAAGACCACAAACCAAGTCGTATGGTCATCACATTCCGTGATTCTCAAGCCATCGCTTTAATGAACGCATGTAAAGAAAGTGGATATTCAATTCCAGATGATACAGAACTTGTATGTATCTTGAACTCAAAATATTTGACAATGATGCGTCCAACCATTTCAACTTACAACATTCCTGAATACGATTTAGGAGCTGTTGCGATGCGTTTACTAACTAAGATGTTAGTGGAAGATGAGTCTGTTAAACAGAACAAAGATATTGAAATTTCATTCTCAAAATTATTTAGAGAAACTACAAAGTAAGAGTTCGTTTTGAACTCTTTTTTTATATATTAAGATTTTGGTTTCGGGACAGGACCAGAAGTTTATGCTAACTCACTGGATGATAGGTACATAGATCATGGATGAAATTCTGAAGTATTTATAAAAAGCATACAATAAAAAATACATTAAGAAGGACTGAATGAATCGGGATACCGAATGATTCAGAAAGATGGAGTGGATGTTGAAATGTTGCTGGACGACTGTAAACGAACCGGGTACGTTATTTATTCGTGTGACTTTTTCGAAAAAAAAGTTTTTTTTCTTGGTTTAGTGTATAATCAAGGCATGGAAATAATTTTTACAAATAACGCAAAAGATAGAAGTGTCTATCGATACAAAAAAGATTTTGAAATGATATTAGAACGTGCATGCAAGGTGTTAGACAGAAAGGGAGACTGGAGTTTATCGGTAATTTATGTAACACCTGAACAGATTCACGAAATTAATCGTGACTATCGTAATGTTGACCGTCCTACAGATGTCATTAGTTTTGCGATTCAAGATGATATGAGTGATATGTGGATTGAAGAAGATCAATATGAACTTGGTGATATTTTTATCAATGTACAAGCCATTCGTGATCAAGCTAAGGCCTATGGTCATTCGATTCGTCGTGAAGCATGTTTCTTATTCTGCCATGGATTACTTCATTTAATGGGATACGATCACATGAAGGAAGAGGACGAAAAGGTGATGTTTGCCTTACAGGATGAGATCTTAGATGAATTGGTTCAAAGGTAGATTTAAATATGCCTTTCAAGGCCTATTTTACGCTTTCACTTGTGATCGCAGTATTCGTCTTCAAGGCATCTTTGGATTGATTGTGATATTGTGCGGCATTCTCTTTCATTGTTCACTAAATGAGTGGATGATGTTGATTTTCGCCATTGGCTTAGTATGGTTTAGTGAAATCATCAATTCGTGTATTGAAAGATGCGTGGATTATATTTCTCTTGAACATACCCAACAAGCCAAACATATTAAGGATATGGCCGCAGGAGCTGTCTTTATTATCAGCGTGCTTGCCGCATGTATTGGGCTTTATGTATTTTTGCCCAAACTATTTTAAAAACGGAGGTAAAATGAGTAATTATAAATCAGGATTTATTGCGATTGTAGGAAGACCCAATGCAGGAAAATCAACATTGTTGAATGCATTGCTGAAAGAAAAAATCGCAATCATGTCGGACAAACCGAATACGACAAGAAACAATATTTCGGGTATTTTGACAAATGAAGATTGTCAATATGTGTTTGTAGATACACCAGGTATTCATAAGCCGCAACAACAACTTGGACGCGTCTTAAATAAGAATGCCTATTCGGCAATGGAAGATTGTGACGTGATTGGATGGATCGTAGATGGCTCTCAAGCTTTTGGAACAGGAGATTCTTTCATTTTAAAGCGTATTGAAACATTACATAAACCGGTTGTATTGATCATGAATAAGATTGATAAGCTTGGTAAGGAACAATTATTAAAGCGTTTGATGTATTGGCAAAAACAATATGATTTCAATGATATTGTTCCAATCAGTGCTTTGGATAAAGATAATCTTGAAGAGTTGTTGAAGGTGTTCAAAGGGTATTTGCCAGAAGGCGAGCCGATGTTTCCTGAAGAAATGAAGTCGGATCATGACATCAACTTTAGAATGTGTGAAATTGTTCGTGAAAAGATCTTATTTAAAACACATGAGGAAATCCCTCATAGTGTAGCGGTTATTTTAGAGCGTAAAGAAAAACGTGGTAACCGCATGTATCTTCAAATGATGGTGGTAGTCGATCGTGAATCACAGAAGGGAATCTTGATTGGTAAACAAGCGAGCATGATTCGTTCGATTCGTCTAGATGCGCAAAAGGAATTAAAAGATATGCTTGGATGCAGTGTGGATTTGGAACTCTTTGTGCGTGTCGAAAAGAATTGGCGTAATCACGAAAACAAGATCAAAGAATTTGGTTTAGACGAATTAGAACAAATCGATGAAGACTAAGATTCAGGCACTTGTATTAAGTGTTGGTGAATACAAAGATAAGGATGGCCTAGTCAAAGTTTTGACTACAGATTCCATTTTAACTTTATATGCAAGAGGACTGTTCAAACCCAATTCTAAGAATTTGCGGCTTGTACAGCCCTTTTCTTATAATGAATTCATGATCGAAGATAAGACAAAAATGCCCTTATTACTACAAGGACAAACCATTCATTATTACTATCACATTCAAGAAGATCTGTTTAAATCGAGTTGTTGTTTCGTATTGCACGACTTGATTTCTAAAACTAAAAAAGAAGAAAATTTATTCAATGTAGTATTGGATTGCTGGAACGCAGCCGACAAAGACTTAGATGATTTTTATTTCTGGGCCTGCATCATTCTAAAATATTGTATTGAACAAGAAGGAATCCAACCTTTTATCCAAGGGTGTGTACATTGTGAAAGCACAAGAGTAGAAACTCTTTCTGTAAAAGATGGTGGATTCTTATGTGAAAAGTGCAATCACAATCAATATCCAAAATGGAGTGTAGAACAATTAAAGAAATATCGCGCTCTATTTAAGTGCAAAGAAGAAAACTTAGAGTATGTTAAAGATCATTTCAATTTCAATCTTGATGACTTAATCTATCTAGCCAAATGGATGGAGTATCATACTCATAAGAATTATCCAAGTATTCGTTTTTTAGAAAGTATTCGAGGTTTAAAGTAATGTTTCATGAATTAGCACTTCATATCGCAAAAAAGGCACATTCTAAACAAGTGGATAAAGCAGGGAAAGATTATATTCTTCATCCGATGAAAGTGGCTTCTTATATGGATACGGATACAGAAAAGGCAGTTGCGTATTTACATGATGTATTAGAAGATACAGATGTCACAGAAGATGAATTGAGAAAGATGTTCCCAAATGAAATCGTAGATGGCGTAATTACATTAACGCATAGAAAAGATGAATCTTATTTTGAATATATATCTAGAGTCTCTACATCAAAGTTAGCTAAAAAGGTAAAGGTTGCTGACCTTTTACATAATTTGGATATCACAAGAATCAAAGAACCTACAAAACAAGATTATCTAAGGCTAGAGAAGTACAAGGAAGCGATTCTATATCTTGCGACGCACTAGTTTTGTGGTACAAAACATATGAAAATGAGAGAACCTATTTTTAAGTGGGTAATTAAAAACAGGCCATGAGAAATCATGGCTTTTTCTTTGTTTGTGTCTTTGGATTTAGTCTAGAAATTTGTTGATAAATGAGATATAATATGAAAGTGTATCCTTTTGTCTGTATACATGAAAGAAATGAGGTAAATAACATGAACGAAAAGACATTCAATGATGTAGTAAATCACATGAAAACCTCTGGATTTGTTTACCAAGGTTCAGAAATTTATGGTGGTTTGGCAAATACTTGGGATTTTGGTCCTTTAGGCATTGAATTAAAGAACAATATTAAAAATGCATGGTGGAAACGTTTCATCCAGGAAAGTGAACACAATGTAGGATTGCAGAGTGCAATCTTAATGAACCCTAATGTATGGGTTGCCAGTGGTCACGTTGGCGGATTTAGTGATCCATTAATGGATTGTAAAGAATGTAAGAGCCGTTTTAGAGCGGATCAATTGATTGAAGAAGCCAGCAATCACACAGTAAACTGTGGTGGTATGTCAAATGAAGATATGGAAAACTATATCGCTGAACATGAAATCACATGTCCAAAATGTGGAGCTAAAAACTTTACAAACATTCGTCAATTTAACTTGATGTTCAAAACATTCCAAGGTGTATTAGAAGATGCGAAGAGTACAATCTATTTGCGCCCAGAAACTGCACAGGGAATCTTTGTGAACTTCAAAAACGTACAAAGAACAATGCGTAAAAAATTACCATTCGGTATTGGACAGATTGGTAAGAGTTTCCGTAACGAAATTACACCAGGAAACTTCATTTTCCGTACACGTGAATTCGAACAGATGGAACTTGAATTCTTCTGTAAACCGGGAACGGATTTAGATTGGTTTGAATACTATTGTAAAAATTGTGTTCAATTCTTAAAAGATTTGGGTATCAACGAAGAAAATATTCGTTTACGTGCACATGATCCTGAAGAATTAGCTCACTATTCAAATGGTACAAGTGATATCGAATACCACTTCTCTGAACCTATCGGATGGGGTGAATTATGGGGTATCGCAGACCGTACAGACTTTGACTTAAAAGCACACCAAACAACTTCTAAACAAAACTTAGAATACTTTGATCAAGAAGCAAACGAAAAATACATTCCATACGTTATTGAACCAAGTGTAGGTGTTGAACGTTTGATGTTAGCCGTGATGTGTGAAGCTTATCAAGAAGAACAATTAGAAAATGATTCTCGTGTTGTCTTAAAATTACACCCAGCATTAGCTCCTTATAAAGTAGCTGTACTTCCACTTTCTAAAAAATTATCCGATCAAGGGGATGAAGTATTCGCTAAATTAGCTAAACACTTTAGTGTAACGTATGATGATGCACAAAGCATTGGTAAACGTTACCGTCGTCAAGATGCGATTGGTACACCATTCTGTGTTACGGTAGATTTCGAAACTGCAAACGATGGATGTGTTACGGTTCGTGATCGTGATACTATGCAACAAGAACGTATCGCTTTAGATGACCTTGTCTCATATATTGAAAAAAGAATTGAATTTTAATGAGCTGGATATCAGAAGATGATATAAAGGCCATTCGTCAGCAGGCCGATATTGTTGATGTGATGTCCCGTTATATCACATTAGAAAAAAAAGGCAAAGACTATAAAGCCATTTGTCCATTTCATGATGATCACGATCCTAGTTTATCGATTTCGACCGATAAACAAATATTCAAATGTTTCGTATGCGGTACCGGAGGAAATGTCTTCACATTCGTACAAAAGATTGAAAACATTTCCTTTCTAGAAGCCGTTTGTAAGGTAGCGGAACTGATTCATTATCCTTTACACATGGATACAAGTCAGTTTCAACCTAAGGTTGATCAAAATCAGCCTTTATATGACTGCATCCAATCGTACATTCGCTTTTTAACATATGAGTTGCACAGTGAGAATGGCGAAAGCGTGAAAAGGTATTTAAGTCAAAGAAAAATAAATGAAGATATTATAAAAAGATTTGAGATTGGGTATGCACCTGAATCGAGTCGTAGTGTGAAGTATCTCAAGGCAAAAGGTTTTAACGAACAAATACTCACAGATACAGGTTTAATTCGTACTCACAATCTAGATACCTATGCCGTATTCGACAATCGATTGATGATTCCAATTCATGATGAAAATGGAAATCCCGTTGGATTTACGGCCAGGCGTTTAAATGAAGATAAGGATGTAGCCAAATATATCAACACTTCTGAAACAAAGATCTATCATAAGGGCCATTTGATTTTTAATTATCATAGAGCCAAAGAATTTGCGAAAAAGAACAAGCGTTGCATATTAGTTGAAGGAGCTATGGATGTCATTGCCTTTGAAAAGGCAGACATTCATGAAAGTATTGCTTGTTTAGGAACAGCTTGTACAAAAGAACAAATAACGCTATTAAAACGCTTAAACGTCCCTTTGGTTGTCTGTTACGATGGGGATCGAGCTGGTAAAGCAGCTACCTATAAGTTTGGAAAATTAGCCGTTGATTACGGGCTGAATTTTTCCATAGTAAAAAATACAACCGGTAAAGATCCAGATGAAATCTTTAATGAACTTGGAAAAGATGAACTCTATTTATCTGTTCATAAAACTGTATCATTTGTAGAGTTCTTATTTGATTATTTACCGAACCAATATGATTTAGACAATTACGAGGATAAGAAAAAATTCACATCGGAAATGCAGTCATTCATTGAAAGGACATGCACCGATTTTGAAAAGGCCGATTATTATTCTCGTATCCGAGATTTGACAGGATTTGATTTATCACATCAATCCGAAAATATTCCGGCACCCAAAAAAGAATCCAGAAATAATGCGGCTGTGGTTCGAAATATAGAGCCATTAAAAAATGGAAGAACACTTGCCGAACACGGTGTTTTATGGATGATTCTAAACAGTAAACTTGCGGCCGATCAATTCAAAGATCAGATTGGGTTTTTCCAAGATCCAGTCTGTGAAGAATTGTCATTATATTGTTACGACATGTATCGAAATATGGACCATATCGATTTTGATGTACTCATGAGCTACATTGAAAAAGAAGACGTCCGTAATTTGTTGGTAAGCCTGATGGAAAATCCGTTTCATGTTGATGGATATAATGAAGACTTCTTTAACGATAGTTTAATGAAGATCAAAGAATGTACTTTACAAGACCAAATTGACAATCTCAATGATCAGATCAAGAATGTGCAAGATCCGATGTTAAAGATTTCCTTGGCTAGTAAAAAACAGGTATTAATTATTCAAAGAAATGAAATCTTACATCGAAAGGAAGGATGAAAGTATGGCAAATGAAAAATTAAAGTTTACAAGCTTAGAAGAGGCAAAAGAATTCTTGCTGAAGAGCAAAGAAGAAAATGCCGATGTTTCACAAAAACAATTCTTAGATGCGGTAAGTGCTTTAAATTTAGATGATGATACAATGGACGATCTATATAACTGGATCGACGAAAACTTAATCGAATTTATCGATGGGGAAGAATTAGATGAGGATGAAGTCTTAGACGATGATCTAAACGACGAGGATTTGGACGAAGAAGATTCGATTGCGGAAAAAATTTCCCAATTGGAAAAGACATTCGCTAATTCATCTCATGCCAAGATCAATGACCCCGTTAAGATGTATCTAAAAGAAATTGGTCAAATTCCATTATTGGATCCAAAAGAAGAGCCCATCATTGCTCGTCAGATCCAAGAAGGGGAAGAAGCCAAAGAAGCGATGAAAAACCCTGATTTAAGTGATGAAGAGAAAAAGAAACTCGCAAAAGTCATTGCGGATGGTGAACAAGCCAAACAAACGTTGATTTCTTCAAACCTTCGTTTGGTTGTATCTATCGCCAAAAAATATGTAGGACGTGGCATGTTGTTCTTGGATTTGATTCAAGAAGGAAACTGTGGTTTAATCAAAGCTGTTGAAAAATTTGACTACACAAAAGGATTTAAATTCTCAACATATGCGACATGGTGGATTCGTCAATCTATTACACGTGCAATCGCAGATCAGGCACGTACAATTCGTATTCCCGTACACATGGTTGAAACGATCAATAAACTAACACGTGTTCAACGTCAATTGGTGCAAGATTTAGGTCGTGATCCATTACCAGAAGAAATTGCCGAAAAGATGGAGAATATTTCGGCGGAAAAGGTTCGTGAAATCCAAAAGATTGCCTTAGATCCAGTCAGTCTAGAAACACCAATCGGTGAAGAAGACGACTCTCACTTAGGTGACTTCATTGAAGATAAAGATACATTATCTCCAGATGATTACACAAACAACCAATTATTAAAAGACGAAATCAATGCCGTTCTACAAGGTCTTACAGAACGTGAAGAAAAAGTATTGCGTTTGCGTTTTGGCTTGTTAGATGGAAGGACTCGGACACTTGAAGAAGTTGGTAAAGAATTTAACGTAACACGTGAACGTATTCGTCAGATTGAAGCCAAGGCATTACGTAAATTGAAAAATCCAAATCGCTGCAAGCGTTTAAGAGATTTCGTAAAATAATGATACCTTGTTCGAATCGAATTCAAGAAATATTAGAATGGGTGAATGGAGAGTGCATTGCGGACATTGGCTGTGATCATGCCTATGTTGTCTGCAACGCCATTTTGAATCATCAATCTAAAAAAGGCTATGCCTGTGATGTGGCACAAGGCCCACTAGATAATGCCAAGAAAACGATTGAAGAGAATCATTTATCCGATTTGGTATCTTGTCGATTGTTGGATGGCATTCAAGGCTTAGAAAGCGATGTCGACCAAATCATAATTTGTGGCATGGGAGGAAAACTCATTATCGATATCCTATCAAAGGGAAATTTGTATCGTGGTTTACGCCTTCTATTATCTTGTCATAAAGATGATTTTGCCTTACGAAAATATTTACACGATCATCATATTCATATTGTGAAAGAAAAAATGATTTATGATCATGGACACTACTATCCTATTCTTGATTGTGTTTGTGAAGATAAGGAACAAGAGGTTTCTACATCCCAACTTTACTTTGGTGTAAACATGCTTATTGATGAAACATATGCAGCGTATTTAGATTTTGAAGAGAATAAGTATAAAAATATTCTTTCCAAAGTCAACAAGCCTGAATTTATTGAAAAAATGGAATATATAAAAGAAATCCGTACTCAGAGAATTTCGGTTATCCGCAATTAGATAGGGTCGACTAAAAGTTGGCTTCAAAAATTGTAGGGC
>OLPZ01000822.1_pt1 | contig 22868 bp, 22 predicted proteins | sample 1672711 | NCBI WGS metagenome assembly OLPZ01 (sample SAMEA3136716, study PRJEB25190) | human gut metagenome
ACGACTTCGTTGGATTTATGGGTACGAAGGATTGGGGAGCAACTTTTGCAGCGATTGTTGTGACGGTGCTTCCGACATTTATCTTCTATTTCTTTACGAACAAGTACATGTTAAGCGGCCTGACAGCAGGCGCTGTAAAAGGCTGAGATCAAAGGAGGAAAAGTTATGCACAAATTATATTATCAGTTTCCGAATACGTGGTTTGGTGATTGCATGCCGTTTGGCCATGGAAATGAATTTTTCCTGTATCATCAAAGAGATACCAGAAAACCGGGACCATTTGGGGAACCGTTTGGCTGGGATCTGGCAACAACCTCTGATTTCGTTCATTATAAGGACTGCGGCGTAGCAGTTCCGAGGGGAACGGATGAGGAGCAGGATCAGTTTATTTTTGCAGGAAGTGTATTCGAGGCCGAGGGACAGTATCATATTTTCTATACCGGTTATAACCGGGATTATCCGGCGCAGGGGAAGGCATCACAGGTATTGATGCATGCAGTTTCAGATGATCTGTATCACTGGACTAAAACGCAGGAGGCACTTACGTTTACACCACAGGAGGGATATGACCCGGATGACTGGCGTGATCCGTTTGTACTGTGGAATGAAGAGGAGCAGGTTTATATGCTGATCCTTGGCGCGAGAAAGATCGGACCAAAGACACAGCAGACTGGCCGTACCGTAAAGTTTACATCAACAGATTTGAAAAACTGGAAATTTGAGGGAGATTTCTGGGCACCGGGCCTGTTTACCATGCATGAAATGCCGGATCTGTTCCAGATCGGTGACTGGTGGTATCACATTATTTCCGAATACAGCGACGGAAATAAGATGGTGTACCGGATGAGCAAAAGTCTGGATGGTCCATGGATTGCTCCTGCGGACGATGCTTTTGATGGACGTGCTTACTATGCGGGCAGAACCTTCTGCCTGAACGGGCAGCGCATTCTGTTTGGCTGGGTTCCCACGAAAGAGAACTGCGATGACCGTGGAAACTTCGAGTGGGCAGGCACATTTGTGGCACATGAGGTGTATCAGAGAGGGGACGGAACCCTGGGCGTCAGGATCCCCGACACTGTATGGAACGCCTTTGAGGAGGGAGAGAAAGCTGAAGATATGGTGATCGATACCCCTTATGCCAGACAGGAACAGATACTTTTCAATGATACTACAGACCTATTCCGCTTTGAAGCAGATGTGGAATTTTCCGAAGGCACCCGCTCTTTTGGACTTCGATTTTATGAAAACGAAGAGACCGGTCAGAGCTATCAGTATTTATTTAATATAAAAGAAAACCGTTACCGCTTTGAAACGAGTCCCAACATGCCCTGGCCTGCAAACCAGAACATCGGACTGGAACGGCCCATCAGACTGGAAGCGGGAAAGAAGTACCATATCCAAATGATCCTGGATGACACCATCGCAACGATCTATGTGGACGGAGTGGCTCTGAATACACGGTTTTATCAGAAATTTGGCCAGTCCCTCAGTCTGTTTGTGACAGACGGAACGCTGACAGTAACAAATGCAGGCCTGTCAAAAACCATAAAATGAATAGTGATTGACATTCCCTTAAATTGAAACTGGAGGTAAAAACATGGATTTTGAACTGTACATCAACTGGGGCGTTGTGGGCATTATCATTCTCATCGCTCTTGTCATCGCACTGCTTGCGGCGAACATTAAGGTGGTGCCGCAGGCGCACGCATTCGTCATTGAAAGACTCGGCGCGTACCACGCCACGTGGAGCACGGGCCTGCATTTGAAAATTCCGTTTATCGACCGCATTGCGAAGAAGGTCTCGCTGAAAGAGCAGGTCATCGATTTCCCGCCGCAGCCCGTTATCACGAAGGATAACGTCACGATGCAGATCGACACGGTGGTGTATTTCCAGATCACGGACTCGAAGCTGTATGCTTACGGCGTGGAGCGCCCGATCTCCGCGATTGAGAACCTTTCCGCAACGACGCTGAGAAACATCATCGGTGAGATGGAGCTTGACCACACGCTGACCTCGCGCGATGTTATCAACTCGAAAATTCGCGTCATTCTGGATGAAGCAACCGATGCGTGGGGCATTAAGGTTAACCGTGTGGAGCTGAAAAACATCATTCCGCCGAAGGAAATTCAGGATTCGATGGAGAAGCAGATGAAGGCGGAGCGCGAGCGCCGTGCGAAGATTTTGGACGCAGAGGGCGAAAAACGCAGCGCCATTCTCATTGCGGAAGGCCAGAAGGAATCTGCCGTTCTGCGCGCAGAGGCTGTGCGTGAGACGAAAATCAGAGAAGCGCAGGGCGAAGCGGAGGCAATCCTCTCCGTGCAACGTGCGTTGGCGGATTCCATTAAGCTTCTCAACGAAGCCGATCCGAATAAAGCTGTGCTGACCTTGAAGAGCTTTGAAGCGCTCGAGAAAGTAGCGGACGGCAAGGCGACGAAGATTATCATTCCGTCCGAGATTCAGGGTATGGCAGGCTTAGCCGCAAGCGCGAAGGAGATTTTTGCGACGGAAACGCCGAAGGAGTAAAGTAGAGTTTACGGCGAGCAAGACGTAAAAGTCTTTCGTCAAGTTTTTTTCGGAAAACTTACGGGTTCTTAGGGCGGCGCCTTGAGTCGCCATTCGCAAATGGCGAAATACTTTTGCCGCTAATACAATTTATCCTCTCCCGGCGCAGCCGGGAGAGGATTTTTTCTATTGAGCTTGCGTTTTATGCGTTTTCAAGGTGATTTGCACGACTTGTGTATATAAAAGCTCTCTGTATATCTCCCTCAGTCAGCTTCGCTGACAGCTCCCTCGTCAGAGGGAACTTGGAAAGCTGCCTTTTTTGACGAATAGAGGGAGATAATGTACGTAGGTAAAGTGAAAATGCCCTTTTGCATTTCAAGGTGTGCTGCTATGTATTTGATATATGGTGAGACGGAAGCGGAGAAAGGGGACATATCGAGGTATACAACGCATGTCCACGAGCAGGGGAGAATTTTGGATTTTTTTCTAAAAACGGCAAAAACTATTGAAAAAACGCGTTAAATCCCGTAAAATGATAAAGGCAACAACGTATAAAGTACGCCTACGGCTTGGCACGCAATTTGCTTGCATTTTTCCGCCATACCGACCGTACCCCCCTTGCCGGGCGTCAGCCTGCCTGTGGGTGTTCCGTGCAGCCTGACGGAAAATCTGACGGCGCAGCTTGTGCACCAACGTTATACATTGCTGCCTTAAAGGTCTGCTTAATGGATTGATTTATCAGTCGCTTGAGACAGACTAAGGACAGAAAATTCAAGGCTGCAAGTGCCGGAGGTGCGATATGGCTGAACTGATGTGCATTTTTACTGTATCTGCATGGGCGTTTTGCGGTCAATTTTAGAAGCATAGGTTGTGTTTTTTGAGCACAGCCTATTTTCTTTTTTTCGCGGTGCTTTCTTTTACGCCGCAAAACTTGAAAGGATCGGTGATTTTCAATGAGCAAAAAAGTTGCAGTGATCATGGGTAGTGACAGTGATTTTCCGGTGGTTTCCCCGGCGATTCGCAGATTGAAGCAGTTCGGCATCCCGGTGGAGGCGCGCGTGATGAGCGCACACCGCACGCCGGAGGCCGCGGCGGAATTCTCTAAGAACGCGGAAAAGGACGGCTTTGGCGTTATCATTGCGGCGGCGGGCAAGGCTGCGCATCTTGCGGGCGTGCTGGCTGCGCACACGACGCTGCCGGTCATCGGCATTCCGGTGAAGTCTTCCACGCTCGACGGCCTTGACGCGCTGCTTGCAACCGTGCAGATGCCCTCCGGCATTCCGGTGGCGACGGTGGCGATTGACGGCGCGGACAATGCTGCGATTTTGGCGGCGCAGATGCTGGCGCTTTCCGACGAGAGCATCGCAAAGCAGCTGCACCAGATGAAGGTGGATATGGAGCAGGGTGTTGCGAAAAAGAACGAAGCCTTGCAGCAGAAAGTTGCCGAGCTATAATTCGGGAGGGATAAACGATGACAAAATCGATTTTGCGAAAGTACGCAAAGCTCATCGTTCAGATGGGCGTGAACATCAAAAAGGGTCAGGGCGCTGTAATCTTGGCGGATACGGCGCAGTCTGAGATCGCACTGATGGTGGCGGAGGAAGCCTACCGCGCCGGTGCGAAGTGGGTGGACATCCGCTGGACGAACCAGGACCTTGACAAGATGCGCTATAAGAAAGAAAGCGTAAAGGTGCTTTCCGCTACGCAGGAGTGGGAAAAGGCGCGTATGCAGTATGAGCTTGACGAGCTGCCGGTGCGCATTTGGATCGACTCTGACGACCCGGACGGCCTGAAGGGCGTGAACGTTGAGAAAATGCAGAAGGCGAACCTTGCCCGTATGAAGGTGAGAAAGCCGTACCGCGACGCGATGGAAAACAAGTACCAGTGGACGATTGTCGCCGTGCCGAGTGCAAAGTGGGCGAAGAAGGTGTTCCCGAACGACCGCACGAGCGTGGCGGTGAAGAAGCTGTGGGACGCAATCCTTCAGACGGTGCGTGTTTCTAAGGATAACGACCCGGTTGAAGCGTGGAAAGCACACAACGCTTCCCTTAAAGCACGCTATGAGAAGCTGAACGCATGTCACTTTGAGAGCCTGCACTATTTTAGCGAGAACGGCACCGATTTCACCTGCGGCCTGATCCCGGACGCACAGTGGATGGGCGGCGGCGAAACGCTGCTGGACGGTACATTCTTCAACCCGAATATGCCGACCGAAGAGATTTTCACCTCCCCGATGAAGGGCAAGGCAGAGGGTACGGTCGTTTCTACGATGCCGCTGTCTTACCAAGGCAATTTGATTGAAAACTTCTCCATTACGTTTAAGGGCGGCCGCGCGGTCTCCTGCAAGGCGGAAAAGAACCAGGAGCTTTTGGAGCACATGATTGCGATGGACGAGGGCGCGGCGCAGATCGGCGAGCTGGCGCTTATCCCGAACGACTCTCCCATCTCGAACCTCGGCATTCTGTTTTACAACACGCTGTTTGACGAGAACGCTTCTTGCCACATTGCGCTTGGCTTGGGCTTCCCGAATGTCATCAAGGATTACGACAAGTATACGCTTGATGAGATTCACGACAAGGGCGTGAACGATTCCGTCATCCATGTGGACTTCATGGTGGGCGACGCGACGATGAACATTGACGGCATCACGCCGGACGGCGAGGTTATCCCGGTGTTCAGAAACGGCAACTGGACAGAGAAATTCATGTAATTCATTTTATAGATAATTTAAAGAAAGAGAGAAGTTAAAGAATGAAAAGTTACAGCGATAGCTACAAGGCAGCGGGCGTTGACGTTACCGCAGGCTACAAGTCCGTAGAGCTGATGAAAGAGCACGTAAAGCGTACAAGTATTCCGGGCGTGGTTTCCGGCATCGGCGGTTTCGGCGGTCTTTTCCAGCCGGACATGACCGGTATGAAAGAACCTGTGCTTGTTTCCGGCACAGACGGCGTGGGCACGAAGCTCGTGGCGGCCATGCTGCTCGATAAGCATGACACCATCGGCATTGACTGCGTTGCCATGTGCGTGAACGACGTCGTATGCTGCGGCGCAAAACCGCTCTTTTTCCTCGATTACATCGCCTGCGGCAAGAACGTGCCGGAGAAGATTGCAGAGATCGTAAAGGGTGTTGCGGAGGGCTGTGTGCAGTCCGGCTGCGCGCTCATCGGCGGCGAGACCGCAGAGCACCCGGGCGTGATGCCGGAGGACGACTATGACCTCGCGGGCTTTACGGTGGGCATTGTAGATAAGGATAAGATCATTGACGGCTCCAAGATGCAGGCGGGCGACGTGCTTGTTGGCGTGGCATCCTCCGGCGTACATTCGAACGGCTTCTCTCTGGTGAGAAAGGTGTTCGGTCTGAATAAAGAAAAGCTTGAAACGTATTACGAAGAACTCGGCTGCACGTTGGGCGAGGCACTTCTGACCCCGACGCGCCTGTATGTAAAGCCTGCACTGGCAGCCATTGAAGCGGCAGACGTGAAGGCAATCTCCCACATTACGGGGGGCGGCTTCTACGAGAACATTCCGCGTATGATGAAGAAGGGCCTCACCGCTAAGGTGGATCGTTCCGCAGTGCCGGTGCTGCCGATCTTCGACCTCATCGCGAAGACGGGCAACATTCCGGAGCGCGACATGTTCAACACGTTCAACATGGGTGTCGGCATGTGCATGGCGGTCTCCAAGGAGACGGCGGACGCGGCCATTAAAGCGCTGAATGATGCGGGCGAAAAGGCGTTTGTCATCGGTGAAGTGGTTGAGGGCGACGAGGGGGTCATCCTGTGCTGAACATCGCAGTCCTCGTTTCCGGCGGCGGAACGAATTTGCAGGCGCTGATCGACGCGGAAAAAGCCGGTAAAATCGAAAACGGCAAAATTTCCGTGGTTGTGGCGAGCAAGCCGGGCGTTTATGCCTTGGAGCGCGCGAAAAACGCGGGCATTGAGGGCATTGTGCTGGCGCGCAGCGACTATGAAAACGTGGACGCGTACAGCGAAGCGCTCGAAAACTTGCTGAAAGAAAAGCACACGGACTTAATTGTTCTGGCGGGCTTTATGACCATTACGAACGAGAAGTTCACGAAGGCGTTTGAAAATAAGATCATCAACGTGCACCCGGCGCTCATTCCGTCGTTCTGCGGCAAGGGCTATTACGGTCTGCACGTGCACGAGGCGGCTTTAGCACGCGGCGTGAAGGTCTCCGGCGCGACGGTACACTTTGTAAACGAGGTGTGCGACGGCGGCCCGATCATCTTGCAGAAAGCGGTGCCGGTGGAGCAGGGCGACACACCCGAGACGCTGCAGCGCCGCATTATGGAGCAGGCGGAGTGGAAGATTCTGCCGCAGGCAGTGTCTTTGTTCTGCGCGGGTAAGCTTTCCGTGAACGGCTCTATCGTTACGATTAAAGAATAATTTACCCCTTTACTATAGAAAGGAAACGGATACATGGAAATTCTGGATATTAAAAAGGAACTTGCAGGCAACGCATACCCGGGCCGCGGCATCGTCATCGGCAAAAGCACGGACGGCGTGCATGCGGTCATCGCGTATTTCATTATGGGCCGCAGCGTGAACTCCCGCAACCGCGTGTTTGTGGAGCAGGGCGACGGCATCCGCACGGAAGCGTTTGACCCCGCAAAGCTTTCTGACCCGTCCCTTGTCATTTATGCGCCGGTGCGTGTTTTGGCAAACAAGACCATTGTGACGAACGGAGACCAGACGGATACCGTGTTTACATACCTCAAGGCGGGCAAGAGCTTTAAAAAAGCGTTGAAGACCCGCAAGTTTGAGCCGGACGCCCCGAACTTTACGCCGAGAATTTCCGGCCTTGTAAAGCTGAAGGACGGCGACTTTACCTATAAGCTTTCCATTTTGAAGAGCTGCGAGGGCAACCCGGACGCGCCGCAGAGCTTTTTCTTCGACTATACGCCGGTGGACGGCCTCGGCCACTTCATCCACACGTATAAGTGTGACGGCGCACCGCGCATCCCGTCCTTTGAGGGAGAGCCGAAGCCGGTGAAGATTGAGGGCGACATCGACACGTTTACGAATGACCTGTGGACGAACCTGAACGAAGACAACAAGGTCTCCTTGTTCACGCGCTTCATCAATTTGAAGGCGGGCAAGATTGAGACCCGCATCGTCAACAAGAATAAGTGATTTTTCGGAGGGGAAACTATGAAAGAACTGGAACTGAAATACGGCTGCAACCCGAACCAGAAGCCGGCGAAAATTTTTACGAACGACGGTCGCGACCTGCCGATTCGCGTTTTGAACGGCAGACCGGGCTATATCAACCTTTTGGATGCGTTCAACTCCTGGCAGCTTGTAAAAGAACTGAAAGCGGCAACCGGCATGCCGGCGGCGGCTTCCTTTAAGCACGTGAGCCCGGCGGGCGCAGCTGTGGCAAAGCCGATGAGCGACACGCTGAAAAAGATTTATTTTGTGGATGATCTGGAGCTTTCTCCCATCGCGACGGCGTATGCAAGAGCCCGCGGCGCAGACAGAATGTCCTCCTACGGCGACTGGGCAGCGCTTTCCGACGTATGCGATAAGGAAACCGCAACGCTGTTGGCACGTGAAGTTTCCGACGGCATCATTGCACCGGGCTACACGGACGAAGCGCTTGCGATTTTAAAGACAAAGCGTAAGGGCACGTACAATGTCGTTGAGATCGACCCGGATTACAAGCCGGAGCCGATTGAGCACAAGGATGTTTTCGGCATCACGTTCGAGCAGGGCAGAAACGAACTGAAAATCGACGCGGATATGCTGACAAATCTTGTGACGGAAAATAAAGAGATTCCGGAGGACGCAAAGCTTGACTTAGTGCTCTCCCTCATCACGCTGAAATACACGCAGTCGAACTCCGTCTGCTATGCGAAGGACGGTCAGGCCATCGGCATCGGCGCCGGCCAGCAGAGCCGCATTCACTGCACGCGTCTTGCGGGCAACAAGGCGGACATCTGGTATCTGCGTCAGCACGAGAAGGTGCTGAATCTGCCGTTTAAGGAGGGCATCCGCCGTCCTGACCGCGACAACACCATTGACGTGTACATCAGTGAGGAGCATGACGACGTGCTGCGCGACGGTGTTTGGCAGCAGTTTTTCACCGAGAAGCCGGAGGTGTTCACCCGCGAGGAGAAAGCAGCTTGGCTTGCGACGTTTAAGGGCGTTTCCGTGGGCAGCGACGCGTTCTTCCCGTTCGGCGACAACATTGAGCGCGCGCACAAGAGCGGCGTAGAATTTATTGCGCAGCCGGGCGGCTCTATCCGCGACGACAACGTCATCGATACGTGCAACAAGTATGGCATCGCCATGGCATTCACGGGCATCCGTCTGTTCCACCATTGATCCGAAAGGCGAGGTGCTTTTATTATGAATATTCTGGTTATCGGCAGCGGCGGACGTGAGCATGCGATCATCCGCAAGCTGAAAGAGAGCCCTAAAACGGAAAAGTTGTGGTGCGCACCGGGCAACGGCGGCATTGCGGCAGACGCCGAGTGCGTGGCCATTAACGCGATGGACATTGACGGTGTTGTGGATTTCGCGAAGAAAAACGCAGTTGACCTTGTGTTTGTTGCGCCGGATGACCCGCTTGCGGCCGGTATGGTAGATGCGCTCGAAAAAGAGGGCATCCGTGCATTCGGCCCGCGCGCGAACGCGGCCATCATCGAGAGCAGCAAGGTGTTCTCGAAAAATCTGATGAAGAAATACGGTATTCCGACGGCGGATTACGCGGTGTTCTCCGACCCGAAAGAGGTCGTAGAGTACGTGGAAAAGCGCGGCAAGTTCCCGGTTGTCATTAAGGCAGACGGCTTGGCGCTTGGCAAGGGCGTTATCATCGCACAAAACTTTGACGAGGCGAAGGATGCCGTGCACACCATTATGGAAGACAAGGTGTTCGGCGCTTCCGGCAACAACGTTGTTGTGGAGGAATTCCTGACCGGCCCGGAGGTTTCCGTGTTGGCATTTACGGACGGCAAGACGCTGCGCCCGATGGTGTCCTCTAAAGACCACAAGCGTGCACTGGACGGCGACAAGGGCCTGAACACCGGCGGCATGGGTACCATCAGCCCGAACCCGTATTACACGAACGAAATTGCGGACGAGTGTATGAAAACTATCTTCCTGCCGACCGTCAAAGCGATGCAGGCAGAGGGCAGACCGTTTAAGGGCTGTTTGTACTTCGGCCTGATGCTGACCCCGAACGGCCCGAAGGTCATTGAGTACAACGCGCGCTTCGGCGACCCGGAGACGCAGGTCGTGCTGCCGCGCCTCAAGACCGATTTTGTGGACATCATCAACGCGGTCATCGACGAGAAGCTCGACGAGCTTGAGATTGAATGGATTCCGGAAGCGTGCGCGTGCGTCGTGATGGCGAGCGGCGGCTACCCGCAGTCTTACCCGAAGGGACTGGAAATCACCGGTCTTGACAAAAACGGTCAGGCGGAAGGCGTGACGGTGTACCATGCCGGCACGAAGCTTGAAAACGGTAAGCTGCTGACGAACGGCGGCCGCGTGCTTGGCGTGACCGCGACGGCTAAAACGCTGGGCGAAGCGCTCGAAAGGGCGTATGCAGCGGTGGAGAAAATCCATTTTGACGGCGCGCATTACCGCCATGACATCGGCAGAACGAAATAAGATAAAATGAGAAAGCAGCCCTGTTCCGACGTGAACGGGGCTGTTTTTGCGCAGCAAAAAACTCCGCTTGCTCATCAGCAAACGGAGTTTTCGTTTATCGCTTTGAATTTACCTTATTCCAGCTCGAATGCGCCGGTGTAGAGGCGGTAGTAGGTGCCTTTCTGCGCGATGAGGTCGCGGTGGCTGCCACGTTCGATGATGTGGCCGTGGTCGAGCACCATGATGACGTCGGAGTTCTGGACCGTCGATAGGCGGTGCGCGATGACGAACACGGTGCGGCCTTTCATCAAAGCGTCCATGCCGGACTGCACGATGGCTTCCGTGCGGGTATCGATGGAGGACGTCGCTTCGTCGAGAATCATGACGGGCGGGTCTGCAACGGCGGCGCGGGCGATGGAAATGAGCTGGCGCTGGCCCTGTGAGAGGCCGCTGCCGTCGCCGGAAAGAACGGTGTCATAGCCCTGCGGCAGCATACGAATGAAGCCGTCGGCGTTTGCGAGCTTTGCGGCGGCGATGCACTCTTCGTCGGTGGCATCGAGCTTACCGTAGCGGATATTCTCCATAACGGTGCCGGTGAACAGGTTGACGTCCTGCAAAACCACGCCGAGGGAACGGCGGAGATCCGGCTTCTTGATCTTCGTGATGTTGATGCCGTCGTAGCGGATCTTGCCGTCAGAAATGTCATAGAAGCGGTTGATAAGGTTTGTGATGGTCGTTTTGCCTGCGCCCGTTGCGCCGACGAACGCGACCTTTTGGCCGGGCTCTGCGTAAAGCGTGATGTCATGCAGGACGGTCTTCTCCGGGGTATAACCAAAATCGACGTCCTCAAGCTCTACGTGACCGGTGAGCTCCGTATAGGTGACCGTGCCGTCCTTATGCGGATGCTTCCATGCCCAAAGGCCGGTGTGCTTGTCGGTTTCGGTGAGCACGCCGTTTTTCTTTTCGGCGTTGACGAGCGTGACGTAGCCCTCGTCCTTTTCGCTCTCGGCATCGAGCAGAGAGAAGATGCGGGAAGCGCCTGCCATAGCCATGATGATGGACGAGATCTGCTGCGTGACCTGGCTGATCGGCATAACGAAGCTGCGGGAGAGCTGCAGGAACGACGCGATGCCGCCGAGCGTCATGACACCCATACCGGTGAGGGTCAGGTTCGGTACGCCAGCAAGTGCGAGACCGCCGCCAAGCACGGCGATGAGTACGTAAAAGAAGTAGCCGAGTGCGTTCATGATGGGGCCGAGGATATTGGCAAACTTATTCGCTTCGGAAGCGTTTGTGAAGAGGTCGTCGTTTCGTTTGTCGAACTCGACCTTTGTTTTGTCTTCATGGCAGAAGACCTTGATGACCTTCTGGCCGTTGATCATTTCTTCGATGTAGCCGTTCACATTGCCGAGGGACTGCTGCTGGCGAACAAAGTAGCTGCCGCTTTTTGCGGTGACCTTGCCGACGATCTTAAACATGACGAAGAGGAACGCGATCAGGAACAGGGTAAGCCAAATGCTGAGCGTTAACATAGAACAGAACACGGAAACGACCGTGAAGATGGAGGAAAGCGTCTGCGGAATGCTCTGGGAAATCATCTGGCGCAGGGTGTCCGTATCGTTTGTGTAGAAGCTCATGATGTCGCCGTGGGTGTGCGTATCAAAGAACTTGATGGGCAGCGTCTGCATGTGCTCGAACATCTCGTCACGAATTTTCTTTAACGTGCCCTGTGAAACAACTGCCATGGTGCGGTTGTAGAACAGCGTAGAGAACGCGCCGATGACGTAAATGACTGCCATTTGGAGCAGCGCATACAGAAGACCGCTGAAGTTCGGATTGGATTCGAGCAGGAGCGGGGAGATGTAATCATCAATGAGAGACTTTAAAAATAGGGAGGACATGACGCTTGCGAAAGCGCTCACCGCAATGCAGATGAACACGAACACAAGGTGCAGCCTGTACGGTTTCATATAGGAAAGCAGGCGGAATAAGGTCTTCTTATCGAGCTGCTTCATGCTTTCTTTCATGGAGAGTCTGGGACCATTAGGACGCGGTGGCATTGTCAGGATCTCCTTTCGTCTGGGATTCATAAACTTCGCGGTAGATCGGGCTTGTTTGCATGAGCTCGTCATGCGTGCCGCAGCTGACGATCTTGCCGTCATCTAAGACAAGGATCATGTCGGCTCCCTGTACGGAGGCGATGCGCTGGGCGATGATGATCTTTGTCGTGTTCGGGATCTCCTTTGCGAACGCGCCGCGGATAAGCGCATCCGTGCGGGTATCGACCGCGCTGGTGGAGTCGTCCAGAATGAGAATCTTCGGCTTTTTTAGCAGCGCACGCGCGATGCAGAGGCGCTGCTTCTGGCCGCCGGAGACGTTCGTGCCGCCCTGCTCAATGTAGGTATCGTAGCCTTTAGGGAAGGTTTGAATGAAGTCATCGGCCTGTGCGAGCTGACAGGCATGGCGGATCTCCTCGTCGGTGGCGTTTTCATCGCCCCAGCGCAGGTTGTCTTTGATGGTGCCGGAGAATAGGACGTTCTTTTGCAGAACCATGGCGACATCACCGCGGAGGGTATCCAGGTCGTATTTGCGGACGTCGATGCCGCCGACCTTGACCGCGCCGAGGTCAACATCGTACAGGCGCGGGATGAGCTGTACGAAACTCGATTTGGAGGAGCCGGTGCCGCCGATGACGCCGACCGTGGCGCCTGCCGGAATGTGCAGGTTAATATCGGAAAGTACGGGCTTGCCCTCTGTGCCGTGACGATAGCTGAACTGGACATGCTCGAAATCGATGCTGCCGTCCGGAACGCTCTTTACGGCATTTTCGGGGGTGGTAATATCCGGGGTCTCGTTGAGCAGCTCAACGACACGCTCGCCGGAGGTACGGGACATGGTGAGCATAACGAAGATCATAGAGAGGCCCATGAGGCTCATGAGAATCTGCGTGGCGTAAGACAGCAGGCTCAGAAGCTCGCCGGTGGAAAGACCGGTTGCTGCGTCACCGCCGCAAGCAACAATGGTGCGTGCGCCGAACCAGGAGAGCAGGAGCACCGCCGCGTACATGCAAAGCTGCATTAAGGGGGCGTTCCATGCGAGCTGCTGCTCGGCTTTTTTGAAGTCCTTATAGATATTTTCGGAAATGCCGGTGAACTTCTTATTTTCGTGATCTTCACGGACAAAGGACTTTACCACGCGGATGCCGTGCAGGTTCTCCTGCACAACGCTGTTCAGCTTATCATAAGTTCTGAACACGCGCTCGAAGATCGGGTGCGTTCTCGTCATGATGAAGTACAGGCCGAGAATGAGCACCGGGATGATGGCAAGGAAGATAAGCGAGAGCTTGGCGTCGATGCCGAATGCCGCGACAAGCGAGAAAATCGCCATAAGCGGGCTGCGTACCGCCATGCGGATGATCATTTGGTAAGTGTTTTGCAGATTCGTAACGTCTGTTGTCAGACGTGTGACGATACTTGCGGTGGAAAACTTATCGATGTTTGAAAATGAATAATTCTGCACCTTGTAGAACATGTCGTGGCGCAGGTTGCGGGCAAAGCCACTGGAGGCAATGGCTGCGAATTTACCGGAAATGGCACCGCAGAAAAGCTGACCCAGTGCGGAGAGCAACAAGACAATGCCCATTTTGACAATGTACCCCATATCGCCCATATCAATGCCGTAATCGATGAGATTCGCCATTAAAAGCGGGATGATGACCTCGAAGACGACCTCACCGCTGATGGTGACCATGGCCAATATGGAATTCTTTTTCTGTTCGCGGATGCTTTCCATCAGTTTTTTAACCATCTGCACCGCTCCTTTCTTTCTTCTGCTGCTTTTCGGCAAAGGCAGCATCTACATTTATTTTTGCGCGCCGTAAATAAGTGAGCATGGTTTCTTTTTCATTTTGCGTGAAGCCTTTCGTTAAAACGGCTTCCATTGCTTCGTGGTCGGCGCGAATATCGGCCAAAAGGTTTTCTGACTTTTCCGTCAGGGTCAGACGACGCAGGCGGGCGTCCGTTTCGCCGGTATGGCGCTCCACAAAACCGTTTCGCACAAGCATATCCACCACTTTGGAGGCGGTGGAACGCGTAATGCCGAAGCGGCGCTCAATATCGCGCAAATACACGGGCCCGTCTTTGTGATCGGCGATGAACTGGATGACCCATGTGTTTGTGCCGGTGAGGTTTTCGTGTTCCTTTTTATGGGAATACGTATCAATATACCGGCGCATGGTGGTATCCAGCACATGCAATGCATGGCCGATGGGCTCTTTTTCGTGATCGTGCATTGTTACCATCCTTTCATCTGTTTTCGCGGGGAGAAGGCCCCGCCGTACAGCAGAATCGAATCTGCTCCTATGTAAACAATCATGCGCTTAATTGTTTACTCTGGCATATATTATAATTACTTAAAAGTTTGTTGTCAACAGGAAATTAAAAATCTTTTTTGCGGGGTGTTTTCATCTTAGGCGGAATGTGCTAAAATAAAACACAGTGAACCTATGTGCCGCAAATTCGGACGGCGAATGAATCGATGAAAGGAAAGCCCCGAGGGTGTGGGCGGTGTATGATATATGAATAAGAAAGTGAAATTGGCGTTTGTTTTGGCAGGAATCGGCATCTTTGCGGCGGCTGCGCTGCGCTGCGTGCAGATGCTCTGCTTTTTTGATTATGACACGGGCTTTGTGACGGACAGCGGACTGTTGACGTATATTTACTGCGGTGCGGCGATCGGCGTATCGCTTCTCTGCATACTTTTGTGCCGTGTGGACAAAAAGCTTTGCGCGCGCATAGAGACGAAAAGAAATGCGGCGGCGGGTGCTTCTGCGCTTCTGATGTGTGTATTTTTGTTTTTGTGTGCGGCAGCGCTTCTGCGGGACTTTTACTTATACCGCAACAATCAGCCGACCTACTTTGTGCAGGCTTCGCATGTGACGACGCATTTGCCGTTTGCGGTCTTAACGTTGCTTTTCGCGATTGTTTCTCTCATTTTTGCCATTATATGGCTGACGGGCGAGGGCTTCCCGAGCGGCACGGGCGGGCTTTGGGCCATCGGTTCCGTTTGGGGCATTTCGTATATGATCGTGACGTTCATGACGTATTCCGCTGTGGCGACGACGGAGGAGAATATCTTTACCGTGGGTGGCGGTGCGATGATGCTGCTGTTCCTGCTTTCCGAAGGCAAGCTGCTCTCCGGCGCGGGCGGCAAAAAGGCGCTGCGCAGCACGTATGTGTTCGGCCTGCCGGCGGCAGTGCTTTGGATGACGTATGTGATCTCGAACACGGTGCTCATTATTGCGGGGCGCGGGTATGCGACGGAGATGCCGTATGTGATCCAGCTTGCGATGCTGTGCCTTTCTGTTCACAGCCTTTGCCTGCTGTTTACGGTGAGCGGGCAGCGCGCTTCTGCGAAAGCGGAGAGCAATTTAGAAGAAAATGCTTTAAAGGACACGGGAAACGCGTAAATTTTCTGAAAATTACGGAAAAAGTTTGCATTTTTAGCAGTTAGCCCTTGTAAAATCCTGCGAAATGCTATAAAATAGAATTGCAAATTATGCATCCACAATTATCAGGAGGTATACAATCATGGCAGTTAAAGTTGCAATCAATGGTTTCGGCCGTATCGGCCGTCTGGCGTTCAGACAGATGTTCGGCGCTGAGGGTTATGAGGTCGTTGCGATCAACGATCTGACGAAGCCCTCCATGCTGGCTCACCTGCTCAAGTATGACACCGCACAGGGCGGTTACTGCGGCAAGATCGGCGAAGCTCTCCACACGGTTTCCGCTGACGACGAGGCTAACACCATCACAGTTGACGGCAAGACCCTGAAGATCTACGCTGAGAAGGACGCTAAGGACCTTCCGTGGGGCGAGATCGGTGTTGACGTTGTTCTCGAGTGCACCGGCTTCTACACCTCTAAGGCTAAGAGCCAGGCTCACATCGACGCAGGCGCAAAGAAGGTCGTTATTTCCGCTCCGGCAGGCAACGATCTCCCGACGATCGTTTACAGCGTAAACGAGAAGACCCTGACGGCTGATGACACCATCATCTCCGCTGCTTCCTGCACCACGAACTGCCTCGCTCCGATGGCGAAGGCACTGAACGATTATGCTCCGATCCAGAGCGGCATCATGAGCACGATCCACGCTTACACCGGCGACCAGATGATCCTCGACGGCCCGCACAGAAAGGGTGACCTCCGCCGTGCACGTGCCGGCGCTGCTAACATCGTTCCGAACTCCACGGGCGCTGCAAAGGCTATCGGCCTTGTTATCCCGGAGCTGAACGGTAAGCTCATCGGTTCCGCACAGCGTGTTCCGGTTCCGACCGGTTCCACCACCATCCTCACCGCTGTTGTTAAGGGCGCTGACGTAACCGTCGACGGCATCAACGCAGCTATGAAGGCAGCTTCCTCTGAGAGCTTCGGCTACAACTGCGATCCGATCGTTTCTTCCGATGTTATCGGCATGAGATTCGGTTCCCTGTTCGATGCTACCCAGACGATGGTCTCCAAGATTGCTGACGACCTCTATGAGGTTCAGGTTGTTTCTTGGTACGACAACGAGAACTCCTACACCAGCCAGATGGTCAGAACCATCAAGTACTTCGCTGAGATCTAATTTCGGCTTAGGCGCTGGAAAAATCAGGTGTTTTGACGCTGCATCATGCAGCAAAAGACTGAATTGATTTTCGCACCCTTTCTTCCGTGGTTCATGGAGGAAAGGGTGTTTTTTATCCGAAATACGTACACACGGCAAAGAAAGGCAGGGAAAATATGAGAGAACTGCACACAGAAAGACTTTTACTGCGCACGCCGCGGGAGAGAGATGCGGCGGAGATCATGGCCATACGCAACAGCGCTTTCGTAATGAAAAACAACGTAATGGAAGTGTTTGATAAAGAGCAGATGGTTCATTTGATTCATAGGGAAATCGATTATGAAAACACATGGTATATTGAGCGAAAAGAGGACGGCGCTTTGCTTGGTATGATTGCGGTGGAGGAGGACGGCGTTCGGTTCGATGTGCGCTCGAGATGTCTTTCGTATTATCTCGGGGAGCAATATACGCGGCAGGGCTATATGAAAGAAGCATTGCGGGCTGTGCTGCATGAACTATTCACCGAAGAAGATCTGGAAGTTGTAGCAGCGCGTGTTTTCACGGGGAATATTGCTTCGGAAAAGTTGCTGAGATCCTTGGGGTTTGTGTATGAAGGGTGTATCCGCCGCTGCGTGCGTACGTCAGAAAGCGAAATCCGCGACGACATGCAGTTTTCGCTACTGCGGGAGGAATATTTCGAGGCGGAAAAATAATTTTATAAAAAAGCTTGACTTAGAGTATACTTTAAGTTGTAAGATATAGGAAGCAAAATGCTTGGAATTTTTTACATAAGGAGTATGAGTAAAATGTCTGAAAAGAAATTAGGCTTCGGCCTCATGCGTCTGCCGTCTCTGGACCCGAACGACCCGGGCAAGATCGACATTGAGCAGGTCAAGAAAATGGTGGATACGTTCATCGAGCGCGGCTTCACGTATTTTGACACGGCGTGGATGTACTGCGCATTCAAGAGCGAAAACGCCGTGAAGGAAGCACTTGTTTCCCGCCATCCGCGCGACAGCTTCACGCTGACGACAAAGCTGCATTCGTCATTCGTGAATTCGTTTGAAGACCGCGACCGCATTTTTAATGAGCAGATGGAAAAGACGGGCGTAACATATTTTGATTACTACCTCATCCACGACATCTAGGCCGCCTTCTACGAGGGTGTCGCCGACGAGGAGGGCATCATCCCTGCGACGCATCTGTTCGAGCATGCGAAAGGATGGGGGGGAGCGGGGCCTCATCAAGAGTCTCGGCATCTCGCTCCATGCGCTTGCGCACGTGCTCGACAAGCTCCTGACCGAGCACCCCGAGGTGGAGTTCGTGCAGCTGGCCATCAACCACTCCTGCGCCGGACCCTATACGGGAGACGAGCGTCTTCCGCTCCTTGGGGGCGAGCCTTGCGTTAGGATGTTGCGACATGGGAGGGCCCCCTTCGCTGTAGGCCTAGACAACTCACAGCTTGGCGGAGGCCTCCCTATTTGTCACCCCTCGAATGTAAACAACGTCTTGGCACTGGACAGCTAGGCTCTTCCTTAGAGGCTCTCGATTGCAGCCTGAGTGCGATCGAGCAGAAACGCGTCAAAGTCTGGATAGTCGATGATCATTCCCTCGATTGGGTCCCAGGAGACCACCTCTCCGGTATCGCAGTCGATGCACTCTTGCCATTCATCGCAGTTCTCGATCACGAGGAGATTGTTTGGCATTCGTGCTTATATCGCTCTGGATAACCCTTCGGGTCTGATCTGGATACCCCAGCCATGGAACTCGGAGAAGGAGAGGCCCCTTACGAGCTCGGAGTCTGGCAGCTGGATTCCATGCTTTCCTAGACGGTCGACCACGTCGGATGCGAGGTTGACGACTCCCTGGCAGGGGTTTCGACCGCGGTGTTGGCGTAGCACATCGACGCCACGGCTACTTCGTGGAGGCCGAGACGTAGACACCGTCGAGCCTGTTGTCGAAGAGCTCCACGATGCCATACTTGCGATACTTCATCATGTAGCTGTCCAGCGCCTCGAGCTCGTCCGGGGAGAAACCGCGCGACGCCACGTGCTTGTCGAACTTGATGACCGTGCTGCGCTCCACGATGCGCGAGAAGTGCTCGAGCACGCGGTTGGAGCGATTCGGGTTCGCGTAGGAGAAGTCGTCCAGGACGCTCTTGAGCGTGAGCGTGATGAACAGGATGCGGCTGCCCAGAGTCACCTGCTTCTCGTCCATGGCGGAGGTCACCGTGCGCAGGTCCTCCAGGATGTCCTCGGCGTCCGCGCTCGCGTAGCTCTCGGACTCGATGGTCACGCCCGTGTAGCCGGCGATCTGCGCGAACGTGAAGGCGTCGGCCTCGGGCGCCACCTGCGTGCGCTGCAGCTCCGCGCCCGCCTCCACGAAGCAGTCATTGACCCCAGCTTCTTCCACGTCCATCACGTCCGCGAACAGGCGGATGCCGCGGTCGTAGTTGAAGGTCTTGGTCTCGAACTCGTAGGTGATGGCGCCAGTCTTGTAGCCAACATTTCGCGTGTAGTCGCCGAGTCCTGTGACGGAGATCTTCGGGATGAGGATCTCCTTGACGTTGTGCCCGGCACGGACCACGCGGCGGCCGGAGTTGAGCACGCCCGAGACGGACGCCCTCTGGTACACCTCGTCGATCACCGAGGTGTAGTTGCGTGCGAACGCGATGTTGTTAGGCATCTCTTAGCCCTCCTTCTTGGTGTCGTCATCGTCGGTGAGTCCCGCGATCTCGCGCCAGTGCTTGAGCGTCTTGCCCTCGTCGGAAGCGGCGCCAGCGTTGGGCAGCCCGGTCGTGCCGGAGCCGCCGTTACCGCCCTTGGCGTGCTTGCCGGTCGCCTCGAAGAGCCAGGGCTCGGCCTCCTTGAGCTTGTCCACGTCGTTGCCGTGGTCGGGGAGAAGCGCGCGTGCCGCCTTCACGTTGCGCACGCCCGCGAGGTGCAGCTTGAAGTCGATGCGGTCGCTCTCGCCCTGGGCCTTGAGCTCGGCGATCTCGCCGCGCAGCTGTTCGGCCGTCTCGGCGTTCTTCGCCGCTTCGGCCACCTGGGCTTCGAGCGAGGCGATCTTCTCGTTGCGCTCGGCGATCTGCTTCTCGTAGTCGGTCTCGTTGCCGCCTACCTGCGACTGGCTCTGCTGCTGCGTTTCCTGCTGCTCTTGGCCCTGCTGTTGCGCCTGGTCCTGCGCTCCCTGCGTGGCTTCCTGGCCGCCATTGGTCTCACCGTCCATGTTCCTGCCTGCCTTTCGTCTCGTAAGGCGGGCAGAGACGAACAATGCCCGCACCTTTATCGGTACGGGCATCGTCTTGGGGTGTCACAAGGTCAAACGGGAAGGGCAATCATGGTCTAAAGACATCAACAAAGGCGCCGGCAAATGTTTCCCAGAACGGCACAGGCTCCTTTGCTCGTCGTGAGAGCTTCTTGATTAACGCATCTATCCGAGTTTTTAACGATGTTCGTTGACTGTTGAGTTCGTCATACAGACCGCTCTCTCTAGATAACGATTCGATTTGCTGCGCAAAGGTGGGGAGGTCATCGTAGGACCCAGGATTTATGGTCAGCTCGTGCTCGTAGGGGTTTCGATCGTCATGGAATGTCAGGTAGCCTCCTGACCCCAATGCGTCCTCGATACGTTTACCAATTCCAGGCTGTAGGAAGTAGAAAAGTCTTGAGCTTATACCGGTCGTGTAGTTTTGTCCGTCATTTGCTTTAAGCCTGCGGCACTTGCGTCCACGCTCGTCATTGCTGGTATCGATTGGTGCCTTGAACAGGCTTTCGTTAGATGCTATCGCATCAAAAAGGCTGTCGTAATAACGCTCGACGTCATATCCAAACTTCAAGACGTCTCGCTCAAGCTCCAGCGCTTCATTGAAGAGCCTAGCCTTTATATACACCGAGTTGCCTTCGTGCTCCATCTTCTTCACTGGAGGCAGGTAGTGTGTCTCCCAGCCAACATGATGCTCTTCGTATTGCTCCCACCGCCTTGGGTAGCTATCCAGCCGCTCTTTCAAATCCTGAAAATGTACGAGCAATGACCTGTACATTTCCTGGAGTCTCTGTCTGTCGGTTTGGTTCTTGCCCGACTTTACGCCAAGGACAAAAGTCACGAGAGCCGCGATCAGGCTTGCCACAAGCCCAGCGAGGAATGTTGGCCAATCAATCAACCTGAACTCCCCTCAGAATCAGCCGCCCCTCGAGCAATAGCTTGTGCATGAGATTCTGGCCGTGGTCCTTGTTGTCCATAGTTGCACCATAGTCAACCAAGAGATCGTTTATCGAGTTGGCGAGACCATTTCGCCAACTCTCATTATTTTCCTCGTCGGAGCCGTCGTATGGGTAGTAGAACACGAGCACGGTCTTGCTCTCATAGAGGTCGACACCGTCAAAGATAGACTGGAAGTATGAGTAGTCAGCCTTGCCAAGCGAATGACCGTAGAACTTGATGACATCAGTGGCTCCTTGCAGGTTGGCACTGTTCGCAGTTCTGATCAGTTTGTCTGTACGAGATCCGCCGCGCCGCATGAGTCGGAACGTCTTAGTGAACGACACAGCATTTGGATTGTCCATGCAGTCCTTGCCATCGATGCCGAAGATAATCTCTCCGCCCAGCTTTCCGTGTATGTTTACGAACGCGCCGTCCTCGCCACCGTCAAAGAATTGCCCGATGAGGTCGGTGTAGTTGAAGCTCAGGACAGAGGTTGAAGAGTAGTAGTCGTCGCCCGCTTTCTTACCGTCGCGCTCAATCGCCTGGTATAGCGTCTTGCATTTTTCGGCGTATTCCTCGTTGGTCTCAAGCTCTTTTGCAAGGTATTCGCTAAAAGCTTGCTCAAGCTTGAAGAGCTCCTGGCGTAGGAAGGCCATAAACTTCGCGTGGCTGTAGCCCTCGCTTGCAATTTCGGGGTGCAGTGTCCAAGCATACCGGGCCATGTTGCCATACATGTGGTCTTCGTCGTCTTGCTCGCATTCCCTACGCCCATTGACAAGAACGAATGCGCCGTCAGTGAAAGGGCAGCTCTTGAAGACTTCGACCGCCTTGTTAAAGGGTGACGGGGTCTTGGAGCCGGGTTTGCCGGCGGATAGCACCCATCGCTCGATGGTTCCTTCGATGTCGCACCAGAGGGAATCGATATTCGCCTCAAGAACGAAGTCCCAGAGCGTGAGTCCGGTATCCTCAACGAGCGTTTGCCATGTTTCGCGCTTGCAGTCTGGGATATTGGCGATAATGTCAAAGCGAGGCTTGAAGAAGTCGCCGAATTTCGATTTGAGCCCGCATTGCAGGTCGAAGCCATTGCCGATGATGATGAGCTGCTGCCAGTCGGTGCGGTAACCTTCCACGTATGAACTCAAGTCGGGAATGGTGTAGTTTGGTACTGCGTAGTCCAGGGCAGCTAGACGCGGAGCTTCTGGCATATCGAAGGTAAACGTCTCGGATGCGGCGTCGGTTAGAGATTTGAGCGCTCCAGCACTCTCAAGTGCCTTTGACATCCTTGCTCCGATGTCGCTCAGCTGCGAGTTGCTGGCGGCCTTGCGCACCGCCTCGCTTAAAGAGCCGCCGACTGCCCTTTGGGCTTCCTTGAATGCGTCTGAGTTGATTGCGGCACTTAGGCTGGAGATGTTTGGCACCTGCGCGTCATTAGTGCTCATGTCATCGCCTTCCCGCCTCAGGCGACGCCATTTTCTTCTTGCTTGCGGCCTTCAACGCTTTCGTGAGCTCGTCGCTGCTACGCCGCATGAACTTTAGGCTCCGATTCAGGATTTTGATCATCTTCTTCGGGCTGATCTCTTCCTTTTCGTCGGTCCCGTCGTCATCGTCCTCGGGGACCTCGTTGTTTGGCACCCCGCGCTTTATCGCCTCAATCTCCACTTCGAGCTCGACTATCCGCTGATTCAGCGCGGCATGGATCTCCGCAACGGATGCGCGGTCTCCAAATCGTCCGATGAGCACCTCTTCGCAGAAGGCAACGAGCTTGGCGCACTCGTCCAGTACATAGCTTCCGTTCGTGGCGAGTGCCATCGACGTCGCCGCCGAGACTCCGGACCCGCCGACAGCGCCGATTAGCGCGCCTCCGCCGGCTATGAGCATCGCTCCTCCTGCCATGCCAGCGCCACCGGCTGCGATCGCCCCTCCGCCGAGGAACGCGAGGCTGGC
>OLPZ01000824.1_pt1 | contig 22854 bp, 25 predicted proteins | sample 1672711 | NCBI WGS metagenome assembly OLPZ01 (sample SAMEA3136716, study PRJEB25190) | human gut metagenome
GTGTCGACATCCACTGTCTATCGTAAGCTTGATCAGTTTACTTTCAAGGAACATTATGACAAACTCCCTGCTGTTATGTCCATGTGGCTGCATCAGCGATGGTTGTATTAACTAGCAGTGCTGTAGCTGTAATAATACCGGCTAGTTTAATAAACTTCATTATGTCTCACTCACCTTGTGTCTCTAATTTGGCGTCTGCGTTCGCCTTTTCGATCTCTTGCTTGATTAGCATAAAGGTTACTTCGAGTAAGTGAAATGATATCGTTTTATGAAAGCGTTTTCGTTACACAATTGTAAAAAAGCGTTCGCGACAAAAATGTTGCAAACGCTGAAAAGGTTTTTAATTTTCGCGAGCTGTCATGTAAGCACGGCTCATTGGCAACCCTTGGCCGGCAGCGCCCTTAGTCATTAGGAACTGGATAACATCAATGTTTCCTGATTCAAATGAAGCAGCACTACCTTGTAGGTATAAGTCCCAAGCACGGGCGAATGCTTCGCCACGCTCAGCAACTGTTTTGTCGTATACGGCGTGGTAATTCTCAGTCCAAGTTTCCAACGTCTTTTGGTAGTGTCGACGCAATGGTTCGATATCGTCCAACTGCATACCGGCTTCCATAATGTGTGTGACGTTCTCGGCGATATTTGGAATGTAACCACCAGGGAAAATGTACTTTTGGATAAATGGATCAACACCGGCACCGTAGTGTTGACCAGTGATACCGTGAATCAACGCACGGCCATTTGGTACGAGATAGTTCGCGACGTCCTTAAAGTACTCGCCCAAGTTTTCCTTACCAACGTGTTCAAACATCCCAACTGAAGTGATGTAGTCAAAGGTCATATCCACATCACGGTAATCGCGCAACATAACGTGGACCTTATCTTGTAGGCCTAGTTCTTGAATGCGTTGGTTCGTAAAGGCATATTGTTCTTCTGATAACGTTACGCCATATGTTTCAAGGCCGTATTCTTGGGCAGCCGTGATAATTAACGTTCCCCATCCAGAACCGATATCCAATAGCTTCTTACCTGGTTCACTGTGCAACTTGTCTAAAATATGGTGAACCTTGGCCATCTGAGCTTCTTCCAATGTCATCCCATCCTTTGGCCAGTACGCTGCAGAATAAGTCATTGATGGGTCCAACCACTCCTTATAGAAGTCATTACCAATATCATAGTGACTGTGAATGTCTTCTTTAGATTCATTCTTATCGTGGCCGTGGAGCATTTTCGTCAACGTGCCCTTGAAACCGCTTTGATCAGTTAAAAAACTACCGGATTGACGGTAAGCGGAAGCAATCAATTCTTGAATGCTGCCTTCAATTTCAATGCCACGATTCATGTACGCCTCAGCGAGTGTAAATGTTGGCATCTTGGCTAAGGACTTCATATTTGGTTTCTCATTCAACTTAATGTGAATTTTTGGTAAGCCGTCCCCGTAGTTTTCTGACTTACCATCCCAATATGTCACCATAACGGGCACATCAAAAGCTTTTGACAAAAGCTTGCTAAATACTTGTTTCTCTAACATGTTATCCACCCTATCTCAATAATCTTACGTATTAAAGTATACACCCTTTTCATTAAAGTGTACACCCTTTTCAAACACCGATCAAAATAAAGGGCTATGATGGGGATAATTTCCGCCATCTTCAGGCTGTGCACCAATGTAAAAGAAAGTACTTGGTACAACTTGCCCATAATATGAAAAATCTTCAGAAGGATTTTGTGGTCCTAAATAGACTATATTATTGACTTCTGGAATATTCTGATCTTTTAAGCTGTCAACTACAAAGTGAGTGAGATTTTCTGAATTAAAGAGTACAGGATAGTTATCGTCATAATCTACAATCACTTCAACCCCAAAGGTTACTCCAACGCCTTTAGCAATTTGTTTCACTTGATCTCGGATGACTTTTCTAGTTGTTTCTTTCATCATCCGAACATCCCCTTTTAACACTACTTTATCTTGTATGGCTCTATAATTTCTGTAGTGGGTAAAACCACTGTAGAGATTATAGAGATTTTTGAATGCAGACAAAACGTCCAATAAGAACTATAATGAAAAGCGACGAAACTACCATTAGGAAGAACTTATGAGACCTATTAAAAATACCACAGAATTAAACCGACTACTATACACTTTATCATCTCTTACTTTTTCATTTTCAGGAGAAGAGAGTAGGTGAGTTCTTTGACCTGATAGAGGAAAATGGGAGCAAAGTCAATCATTATTTTCAAACTGTCTTTAGGACTTTTCTTAGACACAAGCAATACATCAAAAACGCACTAGAAACGGACTATTCAAACGCGAAACTTGAAGCGACTAATAAGTTGATCAAAGACATCAAACGTTTGGGCTTCGGTTTTAGAAACTTTATCAACTTTAAGAAGCGTGTCTTCATCACACTGAACATACATAAAAAAAGGACCTATCCGGTCCTCTCTAGATGTTAGCTTTTCGTCACCCACTACAGTTGACAAAGAGCCAGAATTATCTCCAGACTAATACTTCTCTTATTATTTCATATACTTTTTGACATAGTCATAGTAGTCTGGTTTTTTCTTTTTATTGAATGCGAAGAGCATTTGTCCTTTAAGAGGTTCTTTAGCATCACTTGGTTCTAGAAAGAGAGCAATCTCTTTAGATTTCGTCGGAAAGAAGACTGTATAAGATGTTTCTTTTCCCTGATCTTTTACTTTAAGAGAATAATAGGTATAGTTATCTTTAGACTTAGGACCATCTACTATGCAGTTATAATCCTTGCTCACCAATCTTGACCTTATCTTTCTTGAAGACAATCATATAATCCTTCTTTAAGGCATCTTGTGCCTGCCATCACCCTCTAGTGGAGGGAGCAAACTTGCTACAAGCAGCCATTAAAACCAAACAAAGTAAGACCAAAAGACCAAGTAACCATCTTTTCATACTTTTGCACTCCTAAAGAACTTTACTTATGGTTTGATACGGTGCAACATACGTGGGAATGGAATAGCTTCACGGATGTGTTTTGTGCCAGCTACGAAAGTAACCATACGTTCAATACCGATACCAAAACCACCGTGTGGTACCGAACCATATTTACGAAGGTCAAGGTAGAATTCGTATTCTGAACGATCCATTCCGAGTTCTTCCATTTTTGCTACAAGGGCATCGTAATCATCTTCACGCATTGAACCACCAATGATTTCACCATAACCTTCTGGAGCCAAAAGGTCTGCACAAAGAACGCGCTCTGGATTACCAGGAACAGGTTTCATGTAGAAGGCCTTAAAGCTTGCTGGGTAATTAACGACGAATGTTGGAACACCAAAATAGTTTGAAATCCAAGTTTCATGTGGTGAACCAAAGTCATCCCCATGTTCGAGGTGCTCGTAGTCCGTATCTTCATCTTTTTCATGGGCTTGAAGAAGATCAATTGCTTCATCATAAGATACACGTTTGAATGGCTCAGCAATGTATTTCTTAAGAAGATCTACGTCACGTTCAAGAATTTCAAGAGCTTGTGGTGCACGATCAATAGCACCTTGGATAAGAGCTTTGACATATGCTTCTTGCAAGTCAAGAGACTCATCATGTGACAAGAATGAATACTCAGCATCCATCATCCAAAACTCAGTCAAGTGACGACGTGTTTTTGATTTTTCAGCACGGAAAACAGGACCAAAGTCGAAGACACGACCAAGAGCCATAGCACCAGCCTCAAGATAAAGCTGACCAGATTGGCTCAAGAAAGCAGGTGTACCAAAGTAGTCTGTCTCAAACAATTCTGTTGAATCTTCAGCAGCATTACTAGACAAGATAGGACTATCAAATTTGATGAAGCCATTTTTATCAAAGAAATCATAAGTTGCATAGATAATGGCATTACGAATTTGTTGGATAGCCATTTGCTTACGTGAACGCAACCAGAGGTGACGATTATCCATCAAAAAGTCAGTACCATGTTCTTTTGGAGTAATTGGGTAGCCTTGAGACTCACCGATAACTTCGATATCAGTAATATCCAATTCATAACCAAATTTTGAACGTTCATCTTCTTTGACCATCCCAGTTACGTAGATAGATGTTTCTTGGCTAAGGTGTTTGATAGTATCAAATTTTTCAAGACCTTCTTCTTCACCAAATTTTTCGATAAAGTTTGGTTTGAAAGCAACCCCTTGGAAAAAGGCTGTTCCATCACGCAATTGCAAGAAAGCAATTTTACCTTTTCCTGATTTGTTAGCAACCCAAGCCCCGATAGTGATTTCTTCACCGATGTGTTTAGGTACATCAATAATTGAAACTAATTGTTTAGACATGTAATTACTTCTCTTTTCTTTTAAACTATATTATATTTATTTTTCCATAAAAGCTTTGATACGACGAACAGCCTCTTTCAGAATATCCAAATCTGTAGCGTAGCTAAGACGAATATTTTCAGGAGCACCAAATCCCGCACCTGTCACTAAAGCCACCTCTGCCTCTTCAAGGATGGCATTGGTAAAATCATTGACATCTGTATAGCCTTTGATTTCCATAGCTTTTTTTACATTAGGAAAAAGGTAAAAGGCACCTTGAGGTTTGATAACTTCAAATCCAGGTACTTCAGCCAAGAGTGGATAAATCGTATTCAAACGTTCTTCAAAGGCTTTACGCATCTCTTCGATAGAAGACTGATCACCGGTTAAAGCTTCAATAGCAGCGTATTGAGAAACTGACGTAAGATTTGATGTCGTTTGACTGATAATCTTCGCCATTCCTGAGATAATTTCTGGTTCTCCGACAGCAAATCCCACACGCCATCCTGTCATTGCATATGTCTTAGAAACGCCATTAATAACAATTGTTTGCTTACGAATAGCATCTGACAAGCTTGAAATTGGTGTGAAAGTATTGCCATTGTAGACCAATCGACCATAAATGTCATCGGCTAAAATCAAAATATCATGCTCAACTGCCCAGTCGCCAATTGATTGCAATTCTTCTTTACTATAAATCATTCCGGTTGGATTTGATGGAGAATTAAGCAAGACAACCTTGGTTTTTTCAGTACGAGCTGCTTCAAGTTGCTCAACTGTAGCTTTAAAGTGATTTGCTTCAGTCGTTTGAAAAGTAACTGGAACACCTTCAACCATTTTAACTTGGTCTACGTAAGAAACCCAGCAAGGTGTTGGAATAATGACTTCATCACCAGGATTGATAACCGTAGCAAAGAAGGCATACAAGATAAACTTAGCACCTGTGCCAACAACAATCTCGCTATGTTTCACAGTATAGCCATAGAAATTTTCCATATAAGTGCTAACAGCATCTTTGAGTTCTGGAAGCCCAGAAGCCACGGTATAAAAACTTGCTTTCCCATTTTCAATAGATGCAATCGCAGCATCTTGAATATTCTTAGGTGTAACAAAATCTGGCTCACCAAGTGTTAAACTCAAGATATCACGTCCCTTAGCTTTAAGAGCTTTAGCACGCGCACTGGCAGCTAAAGTAACACTTTCTTCCATTTGTAATACACGATTTGATAATTTTGTCATTTCATTATAGTCCTTCTACTTTAATAACCTGACCTGAGATAAAATCAACCAGGTAATACCGAGTCCCTGACTTCACTTCCCAAATAGGAGTTTTGCCATATTTTCCTAGGTGTACATAGGCTATGTCCTTGGCACCATAGGCTTTAGCTGCTTTTTTAGCCACTGACTTACTTATACCATCAGATTGCTTATAGATATCGACCACACCTGAATCCTCATTGACGATAAGAGCTAATTTTTCACCCTTACTTGACTGTCCAAGAAGGCCATAATAGGTAGCCTTACCGTTGTAGATATTAAATTCAGAAACAGTATGAATATCTGCTTTGGTCTTAGCTATGGCAATCACTTGCTTCTCAGCATCGACATAGGGCTTTACCGCAACAACTAGCATTGCTGTAATGGATAGAATTACAGTCACAACGAGAACAATCATTCCAAAAATAAGCTGTTGCTTTTTTGTCCACGGTTGTCGATGTTTACGCATAATGCCTCCTAAAAAAGTTTCTGAGTTTATTATATCAGAAAAAGAGAAATCTTTATATAGCTATATCACTAGTAATAACTATCTTTTTATGACTCAGGAAATGCGTAGAAACTCTGTCGTCTTAGAAAATCTTTGACTAAAAAATTAACACTCTTTTTCTAAGAATTCTTGAATGTCCTCTTTTATCTGCTTAAATGGTGCATGTCTAAGGGTGACTTCTTGTGATACTTCCTTTATGAACAGTTTTCCATAGCTCTTAACTAGGGGACGATTATCCATTAAAAGAATAGCTGATCGCTGTTCTGGTCTTCTTTGGGCACGTCCAATAGCCTGTTTGAAACGTAAAACCATCATCGGGAGACTGTAACTATCAAAAGTACTTTTTCCTTGCTTAGAGAACAAAGACTCTATTTTTTGATAGAAAGGATCTTTAGGATTGTCAAAAGGAAGACGTGTGATAATCTCGATAACCTTATCTTGTTGAGCAAAATCAGCACCCTCCCAGAACGATCCCATACCAAGTAAGAGATTAGTCTCACCTCTATCGAAACGTTTTTTGATGTTAAAGGCTGTCCCATTTTTCTCTTGAGTCAAGTGATGAACTTCCCTATGATCTAACAAATCAGAAACAGCTATCATACTCTTTCGAGATGTAAATAATACAAAAATAGGATATCCCATTGCAGATAGTTTCTGGAGTCGCTTTGCAATCGCTTCTCCATATTCTTCTTCAGAAGAAACGCCAATCATAGGCATGGTTTGATCAATCCAGATAGATTGATTTCGTAAAGCATCCATTGGAAGGCTTACTTTACGTACCTGACTTAGTCCTAATAAATCAGCTACATCGACATCTGGACCAATATCAATTGTTGCTGAAACGATTATCACTTTTTGAGCACTTGGGAGATAATCAGATAATTTCAATAGCTCCTGACGTGAAGCATTTAAATATGTAACGCGATGTTCCTGATAATAGTCTGTTTCAAGCCAAAATTGACTGTAATGCTGTGTGTTCAATGATGACACCATCTCCATCACATCACTCTCACCTTCAAGTTCAGAAATGGTTTGAAGCAAACGATTTAATTGCTGCCGATTATACTGCTTCTGAGGGAATTGTTGATGCTCTTGAATTAAATGTCTCACTTCAAACTGCAAATTTTCAAGCAAACGCTGTTGTAACAAAGTCTGATTACCGCTATCAAGAATACGATGAATATGTTGCAAAAGAGTAGTAAGATTGACTTGATAACGTGAAAACTGTTCCAAAGCCAGAACCATCTTTTGTCCTTCATCAATCACAAGAGTCTTTCCTCGAACAAAATCATGGTCATCTTCCATACGTGTCAATAGATAAGCATGATTGGTTACAACCACTCTAGCTTCTTGACTTTTTTGACAAGACTGCTTCCAAAAATCGTACTCTACAAAAAGACTATCTGCCTTTAGCTTACCATCATGTTTGATTTCATCAAAATAAGCCATGTAGCGTTGTTTCTGTTTAATTTCGTCAAGATCACCAGTTTCGGTTTCAGTCAACCAAACTAAAAGTTGCATTTTATAACGATTAATCAAGCGGTTACTATCCTGACGAAACAAGGTCTGGTAAAAGGCATCTAATTTGATGTAGTTATGTGGTCCTTTTAGACTATGAAAGTTAATGTTAAAGACTTTTGCTAAGGCCTTGGCCTCCTGACTCATAATCTGATTTTGAAGAAGCTTTGTTGGAACAGATACTACTACTTTATCGACATCGGCTTGTGCTAACAAAGGGATCAGGTAGCCATAGGTTTTCCCGATTCCAGTTTGAGCTTGGATCATTGAAATATCAATATTGTCAAATTCCCTCCTCACTGTCTTCGCAAATTCCTCTTGTTTAGCTCTTGATTCTAAACCTAAGAGAGCAATATTAGTTTCAAAATCTTGAGAAAGCTTACGTTCCGACATGTAAGTCAAAGGTCTACGAAGTACGATACCAGATTCCTCAAGCATGATATATTCCTTTGAAAGGCTGTTAGTTTTACCTTTTATGGCATCACGAATAACCAATTCAGACTCAAAAAGCAAATTATCAGAAAATGTCAAAAGCATATCAATGGTCTGTCTAGGTAAGCTAGCAATCTTATCCATCAAATGAAGCAAAAGCTTCCCTGTAGCTCTCGCATCTTCAATTGCCGTATGAGCTTGAGCTAAGTCAAGATTTAAGACTCGTGATAAATAAGAAAGATTATATTGTTCTAGCGTCGGATAAAAGACCTGAGCTAATTCGACTGTATCAACACGAGGCGTCCTTAGTTCGAAGCCCTCCATAAAAAGTGCCTCTGCAAGCAAGTTTGCATCAAATTTTACATTATGGGCAACAAAAATACAATCCTCAATCAGTTCAAAAATGGTTCTAGCAATTTCTGAGAAATCCGGTGCCTGAGACAACTGTTGATCAGTAATTCCTGTTAAGTGAACAATATGATTATCAAGTTTTTGGTGGGGGTTAACGTCACTCGCAAATTCGTCAATTACCCTACCATTTTGCATGATAACAATTCCCACCTGTATTATACAAGCCGTTGATGAAGCCGATGTAGCTTCCAAATCAACAATGGCATATTTATTCGTGCTTTTTTCACTCATAACGACCTTATTATAGCATATCCAGGACACCAAAAAAAGACAAAGCCATCATTCTGATATTGGAAAAAGCCTGAATTTCGTGCTAAACTAGAGCTATGAAAATAAAACGAATTTTAAATCCTGTTGCCCAGGAAAACACCTATATTTTAGAAAACGAATCAGCCAGCTTAGTCATTGATCCAGGAAGCAACACTTCAAGTATCTTAGCTAAACTCGAGGCAATTGCTAAACCTGTTGCTGCCATCCTCTTGACCCACACGCACTATGACCACATTATGAGCGTTGAAGCTGTCCGTCAAGCTTATAACCACCCGCCTGTCTATGTCGCAGAAGCCGAGAAAGACTGGTTAATGAATCCCGTCCATAATTTGTCTGGTCTTCCACGTCATGATGATATGGAGGATGTTATTGTCAATCCTGCTGACTACTACTTTGATTTTATCAAGGACTATAACATCGGCAACTTCCAGTTTAAAGTTGTTCCAACTCCTGGACATTCTATCGGTGGAGTTTCCTTTATCTTTGAAAAAGAAGAAACTGTTTTTTCTGGTGATGCCCTTTTTAAAGAAGCAGTTGGGCGATGGGACCTTCCTACAGGTAATCACGACCAGTTACTTTCTAGCATTCAAGATCAACTTTTCACTCTTCCTAACCACTATCGTGTTTTTCCAGGCCACGGATGGGACACAACTATCGGTCACGAAAAAATCTTTAACCCACATTTTTCATAAAAAGAAAAGCCCATCACTGCTGTTCTCATTTTGGCAAAGTTGGGCTTTTTGAGTACAAAAAAGAAGACCCGAGGGCCTTCTCATCAGAAACTCTTTTGAGTTCCTATTTAGATTTGATATAGTTAACACCATCTGCTTTAGGTGCAACGGATTTACCGAAGAATGCAGCTAAAACAATAATTGTCAAAATATACGGTGCAATTTGCAAATAGACGTTTGGTACATGTGAAATAACAGGTAACTGTTTTCCGATGATTGCCAATGATTGTGACAAACCGAAGAACAAACTTGAGAGCATAGCTCCAACTGGATTCCAACGACCAAAAATCATAGCGGCCAAAGCAATGAAACCAGGACCAGCAATAGTGGTAACAGCAAAATTGTTTGAAATCGATTGGGCGTAAACCGCACCACCGACACCACCAAGGAAACCAGAAATCATAACACCGTAGTAACGCATACGATAAACGTTAATCCCAAGTGTATCTGCAGCCTGTGGGTGTTCACCAACTGAACGAAGACGCAAACCAAAGCGTGTCTTGAAGATTATCCACCATGACACTACTGAAACTAAAATGGCTACATAAGCAATCAAAGAAACATTAGTAAAGAAAATCTTACCCAAGACAGGAATGTTACTCAAGATAGGGAAGGAAACGGTTTTAAAGTTATGACTGATAGCTGGTGTTTGACCTGCACCGTAAATAACACGTGTCAAGAAGACAGCCAAAGGCGGTGCAATCAGGTCCAAGACTGTACCTGAGACAACATGGTCCGCACGAAAGTTAACTGTCGCAGCAGCATGGAGCAAGGAATAAAGAAGCCCAATAAATCCTGCTACCAAGGCCGCAATCCAAGGTGTTGCATTGCCAAAACTATCCGCAAAATTTAAGTTAAAGAGAACACCTGCGAAGGCCCCAATAACCATGATTCCTTCAAGTCCGACGTTTACGATACCCCCTCGTTCAGAGAAAGTACCACCGATACTCGTGAAAATCAGCGGTGCTGAATATTTCAGCATAGAGGCAACAATTAAGGATAAGATTGTAATAAAGTCCATATTAGTTTTGTCCTCCTTTAGCTTTCACTGATTTATGACGAGGGCGAATCCAATATTTAATAATGTAGTTGGCACCAACGAAAAAGATAATCAAAGCTGATACAACATCAATAATTTCTGATGGCACACCAATCATACCAGTTTTACCAACAGACAAGACACCATAGAGAAGAGCTGCAAATGGAATACCAATTGGTGAATTGGCTGCTAAGAGGGAAACGGCCATACCATTCCAACCGATAGCTAATGAAGAATTTTGTACAAAGGCATTTTGGAAAGTCCCAAGTCCTTCTACTGTTCCTCCAAGACCACAGAGTGCACCTGAAATAATCATAGACATGATAATCACTCGTTTTGATGAGATTCCGGCGTACTCAGACGCATTTGGATTAAGACCAACAGATGTAATTTCAAACCCTGTTGTTGTTTTCTTGAGCATGAACCAAACTAGGAATACAGCTACAATAGCAAGAAAGAAACCAATATTGAAACGTGATCCATCTGTTAACGAAGACAGAAAATCTGTTTGGTAACTTGCGGAAGCTGAAACCCTGTTAGAGGCTTCTGATGAACGTAACATATCAGCTGTGAAACCAAAACGGACAATATTGTTAGCAACATACAAAATGATATAGTTCATCATGATGGTAACGATAACCTCGCTTGTTCCAAGGTAGGCACGAAGAATACCTGGAACAGCACCAGTGATACCACCGGCAACTAGACCAATAATGACAGTACAAACAATAGAAACTACTTTAGGTAATTCAGGAAAGGCTAGCGCAAACCACACCGCAGAGGTCCAACCAGCTAAGGCCTGCCCTGGCAAACCAACGTTGAAAAGTCCTGCCTTAGATGCTACAGAGAAACCAAGTGCAATCAGAATCAATGGACTCATCGCACGTAGAATTTCACCAATATTTTTCAAAGAACCAAAGGCCGTTGAGAAAAGATCGTAGTAAGCCCAGAATGGATCATAACCAAAGATTAACATCAAAACAGCACCGACCAGCATTCCCAAGAGGATAGCAATTAAAGGAACTGCCCAATTTTGTGTTTTTTTAGACATTTGCTTCCTCCTTATTCAATTGTCCACCAGCCATAAGGATACCAAGATCTTGCTTATTGGTTTTAACAGGATCTAGGATACCTTGAATTGCACCATCATAGATAACAGCAATTTGATCTGACATATCAAGAATTTCATCCAATTCAAAGCTGACAACAATGATAGCCTTACCTTTATCGCGTTCAGCGATAATACGTTTACGGATGTACTCAATGGCACCAACATCAAGACCACGAGTTGGTTGACTTACAATAAGAAGATCTGGATTACGGTCAATTTCACGGGCGATAACTGCTTTTTGTTGGTTACCACCTGACAAATCACCACCGGCGATTAATTCTCCAGCACCACGAACGTCAAATTCGTTCATCAATTCACTAGCCTTTGCATTTATGATATTATAATTCAAAATACCATTCTTAGAATTAGGCTCCTTATAATAGGTTTGAAGAGCAATATTTTCAGCAACTGTCATCTCAAGAATCATACCATCACGATGGCGATCCTCTGGAATATGACCGACACTCATCTCAGTAATCTGACGTATGGTCTTATTAATGATAGACTCACCCCTAATAGTGATGTCACCAGATTCAATTTTACGAAGTCCCGTAATCGCTTGGACAAGTTCTGTCTGTCCATTTCCATCAATACCAGCGATACCAATTATCTCACCAGCACGCACATCTAACGATAAGTTTTTAACAGCTGGAATGCCTCGATTCTCATTAACCACCAAATTTTTAATAGAAAGAACCACTTCTTTAGGATTTGAAGGAATTTTCTCTGTTTTAAAGGAAACATGACGACCAACCATCATCTCAGCCAAATCGGCATTTGTAGACCCTTCGATAGTAACTGTATCAATTAACTTACCACTTCTGATAACCGTAACACGATCAGAAACCGCACGAATTTCATCCAACTTATGGGTGATAAGGATAATAGACTTACCTTCCTTAACCAAAGTTCTCATGATGTTTAAAAGTTCCGTAATTTCAGAAGGTGTCAAAACGGCTGTGGGCTCATCGAAAATCAAAATATCAGCACCACGGTACAAGGTTTTAAGGATTTCAACACGTTGTTGGGCACCGACAGAGATGTCTGCAATCTTAGCTGATGGATCAACCGCAAGGCCATATCGTTGAGACAATTCTGTAATTTCCTTTACAGCCTTCTTCATATCAAGAACACCACCAAATTTGGTCACTTCACTACCTAAAATGATGTTTTCAGCAACTGTAAAAGCTTCGACCAACATAAAGTGCTGGTGGACCATCCCAATACCCAATTTTGTTGCTTTAGACGGTGAATCAATAGACACAACTTGCCCATTTACCTTAATTGTTCCACTTGTAGGCTGTAAAAGGCCTGCAAGCATATTCATTAAGGTTGACTTACCTGCACCATTTTCACCTAGGAGGGCATGGATTTCTCCTGGTCTCACATCGAGATTGATGTGATCGTTTGCAACAAATTCACCAAATTTTTTGGTAATGTCGTGCATTTCAATGACATTTGGCTTCGTCATACAATCTCCTATCAAAAATAATTATTATATCAGCAAAGGAAATCATAAACTGCTTTCCTTTGCTGAGACAAAAATTGTCCCAGTTTAAGGTCTAAGTGTGTGTACTTAACCCATTATTTGCTAAGACCATCAGTTGGTTTCAATTCACCATTCTTGATTTGATCTTTAGCTTTTACAACTGCATCCCTAATATCTGAAGGGAGACTAGATGTTACGATGTCAACACCACCATCTTTGATACCATAAGTCTTAGTTTTACCACCTTCAAATTCTTTGCCTTTTACTTGATCGTTAGCAATGTCTTTAACGACTGTACCAACCTGTTTAATTGTTGAAGTTAAAACGAAGTTAGATTTTTTCTTATCTGAAGACGTATAGTTTCCTTCTGCTGATTGGTCACGGTCAACACCGATTATCCAAACTTTTTTATCGCTATCAGCGCTAAGTTTTTCATTAACCTCTTTAGCGGCTGTGAAGACACCTGTACCAGTTCCACCAGCAGCTTGATAGATAACATCTGCGCCTGAAGCATACATTGTTGAAGCAATAGTTGAACCTTTAGCAGCATCATTGAATGATTCAGCATATTGAACTTGAACATCAATATCAGGTTTTACAGATTTAGCTCCTGCAGTGAAACCAGCTTCGAAACGTGTAATTGTGTCTGATTTTTGACCACCGATGAAACCAACTTTCTTGTTTTGTGATTGCATTGCTGCGGCGATACCTGCAAGGTAAGCTCCTTCATTATCAGCAAACAATATGCTTTCAACGTTCTTTTGGTCTTTAATTACGTCATCGATGATAACGTAATTAATTTTCTCATTATCTTTAGCTGATTCTGAAATAGCATCATGAAGTCTAAAACTAACACCAAAGATAAGATTATAATTTTGGTCTACAGCTGATGACAAGTTCGTTGCATAATCAGATTCTGAGTTTGATTGGAAATATGTGTAACCTGAATCTTTTTCAAGTTTGTTAGCTTTACCCCAAGCTTGAAGACCTTCCCATGCTGATTGGTTAAATGATTTATCATCAACACCAGCACCATCTGTAATAATTGCAGCTCTAACTTTCGAATCAGCTGCTGATCCACCTCGTCCACCACGAGCACAGGCCGCAAGACCAACTACTGCTACAGCAACAAGACCAATTCCAATAATTCTCTTGTTCAATTTCATCTTGAACACTCCTCCTATAAACTTGCAAGAAACCCTGCTTAATAAAGAATATAACAACTAGACTATTGTAAGTCTGTAAAAGAGTATGGTAACAACTCTCCGACTGTCATCACGACTGTCGATTTATCTTCAGCGATAAGAATCACTTTAGAATCCTGTTTAAAAAATTCGGCCATTACTTGACGGCATGCACCGCAAGGTGAGATGGGTTGCTCAGTGTCACCGTAGACGACTATCATTTCAAAATCTCGATGACCTTCTGAAACTGCTTTAAATATAGCAGTACGTTCTGCGCAATTAGTTAAACCAAAAGATGCATTCTCAATGTTGCAACCTTTATACATCTGACCGTCGTTTGTCAGAAGAGCTGCACCTACGCGGAAATGTGAGTAAGGAACGTAGGCGTTGCCAGCAGCTTCCTAAGCTTCCTCAATAATTTGTGATATCTCAGTATCCACCATCGACACTCTCACCTTCCATTATCGCAACACCCGCAGATGTTCCAATTCGATTAGCCCCTGCTTTAATAAAAGCTTGCGCATCTTTATAGGAACGTGTTCCTCCAGCTGCTTTAACCCCCATATTTGGTCCTACTACTTCTCGCATGAGTTCAACATCTTCTATAGTTGCCCCACCAGTTGAGAAACCAGTAGAGGTTTTTACGAAGTCTGCTCCTGCAAGTTTGGCAAGTTGACAGGCTTGAACTTTTTCATCGTAACTAAGCAGGCAAGTCTCAATAATGACTTTGACTAGCTTATCTCCACTAGCGTCCACTACTGCTTTAATATCCGATTCAACAAGTTCATTCTGTCCAGATTTTAGAGCACCGGTATTGATTACCATATCGACTTCATCTACACCATTGAAATTGCATCTCGTGTTTCAAACGCTTTAACAGACAATGTTGTTGCTCCTAGTGGGAATCCAATTACTGTACAAACCTTAACGGAACTATTTTTTAGCAAATCAGCAGCAGTCTTTACCCAAGTTGGATTAACACAAACACTTGCAAATTCATATTTTTTTGCTTCTGCAATCAACTTTTCAATCTGTTCAAGCGTCGCATCTGGCTTTAGTAAAGTGTGGTCAATATATGTATTAACTGTCATAAATATACTCCTTAAACAAGCTCTCTCATTTATTAAGAAATAATTTTTAAAATTTCTTTTGGCTTCTTACATTCATTGCTGATTTGTAATATAAGCTTTAAATTCATCAATTAGCTCTTCGGTTAGGGCTTGGTCACTATAAATATTAGCAACAGTTTCACTTACTTTGACAGAATCCCATTTTTTCTCAAAAACAATCCCTGTTTCATAATTAAGAGTGTCAGCTTTAGTAGTACGACCAGCCCCTAATTTCATAGCATATTTACCAAATGCTAAAGCTGGTAGTTCAGAAATATAACCCTCTTCATCAGCCAAAACTTCTGTGACATATGCTGCTGCACTCTTACGATAAAGGTCATCCAAGTCTCCACCTTGAGCTTCAATAAGTTCTTCAAATTTAGATAGAGCTACACCCTCCACTAAATGTTGACGAATTTTATCTGAACTCGATTCAACTCCTGTCAAATTTAAAAGAATCTCTGCTAATCCACAAATGAACTCTGTAATGTCTGCATGACCCTTACCTTGCATAATTTCAATAGCTTCAAAAATTTCAAGACGGTTACCAATAGCTCTACCAAGTGGTTGACTCATATCTGTAATCACTGCAATTGTTTCTCGACCCACTTCACGGCCTAAGGAAACCATTGTTTCAGAAAGGTGCTCACCTCTTCCAAACTCTTCATAAAAGCACCTTTACCTACCGCAACGTCTAGAAGGATCTTATCAGCTCCTGCAGCAATCTTCTTAGACATAACAGAACTTGCAATTAAAGGAATTGAATCTACTGTAGCAGTCACTTCTCTAAGTGCATAAAGAAGTTTGTCCGCTTTAACAAGATGTTCTGACTGTTCAATAAGAGAAATTACCAATTTCTTTAACTTGTTGAATAAATTCTTCTTTGGTACGTTCGACTTGATATCCTTTTATAGATTCAAGTTTATCAATCGTACCTCCAGTATGACCTAATCCACGTCCGCTCATTTTAGCTACAGGTACACCAAAACTTACAACTAATGGCATTAAAATGATTGTTACTTTATCTTCAACACACCAGTTGAATGTTTATCAACTTTAACGCCTTTAATACTAGATAAATCATATTGATCACCTGAAGAAACCATCTCTGTCGTTAAATCATGAATTTCACGAATACTCATCCCTTTGTAATAGATTGCCATCGCCAGAGCTGAAACCTGATAATCTGGAATGTCACCAGATACATACCCTCGAATGAGATAAGCTATTTCTTCAGTGGTCAATTTACCACCATCACGTTTTTTTCAATTAAATCAACTGTTCTCATAACTTTTCGCTTATAAGTATGTAATACCCCTTATCTTTTCTTATAATTTCCGAATTTCCAAAGACATCTTCCATCTTCGCTTTAGCAGAAGGTGCTCCTTGTTTCTTCTGGATAACAATTGTTAAACTTCCACCTTGATTAAGGTGATCAAATGCCCCTTCGATAATTTCATGAACTACCTTTTTCCCTGCACGTATTGGTGGATTGGATATTATATAATCAAACTTTTCTGAGACATTTTCATAGATGTTTGATTGAAAAATGTGAGCGACTACTCCGTTACGTTCAGCATTTTTTTTAGCTAAATCTATAGCCCTACTATTTATATCAATCATCGTTGATTGGACGCCTTGAACCTTTGCTAGGCTAATTCCTAATGGACCATAGCCACAACCAACGTCAAGTAGGTTTTTTCCTCTTTCTAAATCTAAAGCATTGAGCAAGACCTGACTACCATAATCCACCATTTTTTTTGAAAACACACCTGCATCAGTATAAAAATGGAAACCTTGACCTAAGAGTGATACATTAAGATCGTGAATATCGTGAGCCGCATCTGGCGTCTCTGCATAATACATTTTAGACATATTTTTCCTTCTTTGTGTTCTTATCAAGTCATAGAAAATGATAAGGCTCATATCATATTAAGTATAACAGAAAAAAAAAGATAATGCTATAGAGAATGCTATATAAATGAGAAGGAATACATTAAGAAAACACCTTGATATTTCAAGTATCTCTCAAGTATCTTTTGAAATAAGAATGCTTACAAAATTTGTGTAGCATAACAAAAAAATAATGTCAACAATTTTGTAAAGGTTTATATTCCTTTTGTTTTAAATCCATCATTTATTATTTAGTGTTTTGATAAGGCTTACATGAATTAGTAAATTCTGCTATAATTAAGCCATGTTAAACGAATTTATCAATTTTGAAACTATATCTCGGAGCGATTGGCAAAGATTCTATCAAGAAGATCAAGTATCATTAACCCCAGAAGAACTAGAATCCATTAGGAGTTTAAATGACAAGATTGACGTTCAGGAAGTGAGGGACATCTATCTTCCTTTAATCAATTTGATTCGTATTTATCATCGAGCTGCAGAGGACCTCACCTTTTCAAAAGGAATTTTTTTGCAAAAAGCACAGGCTAACAGACCTTTTATTATTGGTATCTCAGGTTCTGTTGCAGTCGGAAAATCAACAACTAGTCGCCTTCTGCAACTACTTCTTCAAAGAACCTTCCCTAAGGCGAAGGTTGATATGGTGACAACAGATGGTTTTTTATTCCCAAACCAGGTCCTCATAGATAAGGGAATACTTAATCGTAAAGGCTTCCCCGAATCCTACGACATGCCACTACTTCTCAATTTTCTAGATACCGTAAAAAATGGTGGGGATGTTAACATTCCTGTTTACTCACATGAGATTTATGATATTGTACCAGGACTTACTCAGAAAATTAGTCAACCAAATTTCCTAATTGTTGAAGGTATTAATGTTTTTCAGAATCCCATTAACCAACGTCTCTATATGAGTGACTATTTTGATTTTTCTATCTATATTGATGCTGACGTGAAAAATATCAAAACTTGGTATCTTGAACGTTTTCAAACTCTTCTTGAACTTGCTCGAAAAGATGAAAACAACTATTACCATCGTTTTACCAAATTTACAAAAGAAGAAGCTCTTTCCTTAGCGCAAAAAACTTGGAAAGAAATCAACTTGGTAAATCTAGAAAATTATATCGAACCCACACGAAATCGTGCAGAGCTTATTCTTCATAAAGGTGATAGTCATAAAATCGACCTCATTCATTTAAAAAAATAGAAAAAGCTTGCCAAGGGTTCTAAAATAACGTATAATGACATAGTTAGATAAATTTGGAGGTGAAAACATTGGCAAATATTAAATCAGCTATCAAACGCGCTGAACTTAACGTTAAACAAAACGAAAAAAACTCAGCTCAAAAATCAGCTTTGCGTACTGTTATTAAGGCATTCAAGGCTAACCCAACTGAAGAAGCTTTCCGAGCTGCATCAGCAAGCATCGATAAAGCCGTTTCAAAAGGTTTGATTCATAAAAACAAAGCAAGCCGAGATAAATCACGTCTTGCAGCTAAATTGGCTAACTAATCGAAAACTCCAGTAGGAGTTTTTTCTTGTCAAAAAAAATATCATAAAAATCCTGCTAACAATATGATATACTCCCCTTATAGTGGACAGTGAAAAAATAAAAATTTTCACTAGAAACTATAAGGGGAGTCTTATTATGTCCAAAAGAAGTCCAAAATCTGTATCTGAGAAACTAGAAATTGTTCTGCTTCACTTGGAAGAAGGTAAATCACTTAGTTGGTTAACTAGAAACCAAGGTATCTCTAAAGACACCCTATCGAACTGGGTTCGGAAGTACAAAGAAGCTGGTGTTGATGGGCTAGAGGAAAGCCGCCAATGGAAGAAGTATAGTAAGGAACTAAAGGAACAAGCTGTTTCCGACTATCTTAATGGCTTGGGAAGTCTCAAAGATCTGACCAAAAAATATGGAATTTCTGACCCTTATGTTCTCAGATCATGGATAAAAAGTTATACTAGTGGTAAAGAACTGAAAGCTACTAGTAAAGGAATGAGACGCATGAAGCAAGGACGCAAGACAACATTTGAAGAACGAATTGAGATTGTCAATTTTACCCTTGCCCACGAGAAAGATTACCAAGGGGCTGTTGAGAAGTATGGTGTTTCCTACCAGCAGATCTATTCTTGGGTCAGAAAGTTCGAGAAGGACGGTTCTAACGGTCTCCTAGATCGTCGTGGAAAAGGTCTTACAAGTAAACCAAACCTTACTCCAGAAGAAGAGTTACGCCTCAAAATCAAGCAACAGGAAGAGCGGATTAAGTATCTTGAAATGGAGAACGGCCTGCTAAAAAAGTTAGAAGAAATCAAACGACGAAACCGACGGTAAGACTTGGTCGGCACTTGGAAACCTTCCAAGCGATTAAAGAATATGCGGATGAGTATGAAGAGGTTTCTATCAGCCACTTGTGCCATATTCTAAAGGTATCTCGCTCAGGCTATTACAAGTGGTTACAACATCAAGAAACAACTTCTGAACAGGAAAATTTAGGCTTGATGGATATCATCAAGAAACTTCATAGCCAGCATAATGGTATTCTTGGTTATCGTCGTATGACGCTATTTGTCAATCGCAAGCTTGAAACAAACTACAACAAGAAGCGGATTCGACGCTTGATGCACATTCTAGGTCTACGTTCCATTATCAGAAGAGCCAAGGGCTATTGTACTAAAACTAGCTTTGTCAATGTAGAGGACAACATTCTCAATCGTAATTTTACAGCCACTGCTCCAAATCAGAAATGGTGTACAGATGTGACTTTCTTGAAGTACGGTTTCAGCTGTAAAGCCTATTTGAGTGCTATTAAGGATCTTTACGACGGCTCAATTGTCGCCTATGTAGTTGGTCAATTTAATGATAACGAATTGGTATTGGAAACACTTCGTAAAGCACAAAAAGCTAATCCTAATGCGACACCATTAATTCACAGCGACCGAGGTTCGCAGTATACTTCGAAAGATTATTACCGTTTAACTACCCAGTATCAGATGACCCGCTCCATGTCTCGTGTTGGTAAGTGTATTGACAATGCACCAATTGAGAGTTTCTTTGGGCACTTTAAGACGGAGTGCTATGATTTGAAGAAGTATAAGACTTTTGAGGAGCTAGTTTCAGATATTGATGCCTACATCTATTTTTACAATCATCAACGTTTTCAAGAGCGCAATAACGGCCTTGCCCCTCTTGAAATGAGGAACAAGGCCGTCGCCTAATATTTTATTATTTCATTGTCCACTTGACAGGGAGCTGTTCAATAGGCTAGCAGGATTTTTAGTTGTTCATTAGACTCCGGTAATTTTAACTTCAAAAATAGTCCCCTTCGGCTGATTGTCCTTGACAATTATTGTTCCTTTAAGTGCAAGAACAATCTGTTGTGCCAAAGATAAGCCCAATCCAAAACCACCTTTTTGTCTAGTTCTAGCTTTGTCTACTCGGTAGAAACGATCAAAGATTTTTTTCTTATCTTCATCTGCAATACCAGGGCCATTGTCTGCCACTGTAATATAAAGATGACGATCATTAGTACGAACGGTGAGGGGCACCTGGCCATCATCTTCTGTATATTTGATAGCATTATCAAATAAAATTGTCATGAGCTGCTTCAATAGAGTCTTATCAGTTTTGATTGAGCGCCCAACCTGATTTTGAGCAGTAAACCCCTTTTCATTTTCTTCAGCAATCGTAGCATAATTGGTAAAGACTTTATCAAAGAAAGAAGAATCTAGAGTTTCAATTTCTGGTTTAATACCATCATCACGACGAGTCAAATTCAAGAGATTGGTCGTCAAAAGACGCATATTTTGGACTTCATCTAGACTATAAGCAATGTTCTCTGAATTGTCTAAAATTGTAGACTCTGGCTTGTGGAAAAGAGACTCTAGGCGGTTTTGAATTACAGCAAGTGGCGTACGCAACTCGTGGCTAGCATTCTCAACAAATGTCTTCTGCTTCTCAAGACTTTACTGTATAGGCCGTCTTGACCATTTTGCCAAATACAAACTAGCCGCGATAGATAGTAGCCAAAAAACTCATCATAATGACAATTAGTTTTACATAACGTTCAGTGGCTTCTTCTAATTGCGTCGTATTGATTGCAATAACAACGTACTTAGCATCAGGATAGAAACTATTATCTATTTTTTCAGTAATCAAGCGATAATTTTCCGTTTAATCAAAATAGTTCTGAGCACTTCCCCTACTAATAACATCAATAGTATTTTTATCTATTGGTAAATTAGATAAGCTAGAAAATTTGTCGACAACGTTTAGGAGCTTTCCATTCTTATCAATAACTAACACACTAGTATTAGCTGCTACAGTCAAATCATGAGGAGCATCTTCGATTTTTGATTTGGTCTTTTTAGATTTTGTCTTATAAACACTCGAATTAGGTATTTTGTCTAGCGATATGCTTTGCTATCATACTCCTGATAGATAGTTGCCGTATTATTTTGATCTACATCAGAAGTCAGAAAAAATTCGCGTTTTAGCATTTCCATTTCCAAATAAGAATTGGTCTTAGTTACTGCTGCTTTCAGACTAGAGTCAACATTGGAATAAACTCCATAACTGAGAATCTGCAATATCATAACAGTCATGATAAGGAAAATACCAGAAAAAGTTGCAAAGAAATGGATGAAGGACTTAAAGCCGTCTGACTTGATTCTCCTGAAAAGATAATTGAAAAATTTAGTCAGCATTCTTCAAAATATACCCCACACTTCTTAAGGTTTGTAGGTTGGTAGCAAAATCAGTCCCCTTAAATTTCTTACGAATTTTCGAAACATAAACTTCAACAACAGAGACATTGGTATCACTATCAAATCCCTAAAGACGATCAAAGATTTGCGACTTGGGCAAAATAACGTTTTGATTTTGTAGGAAGTAGACTAATAAATCAAATTCTTTACCAAGAAGTTCTACTTCTTTATCACCCACATAAGTTGAATTTGTAGAAAGGTTGACACAAACATCTCCAAAAGAAAAAGTATTTTGATCAAATTTACCAGAACGTTTCAAAAGTGCCTGAATACGCATCTTCAATTCTTCTAAATAGAAAGGCTTGGTTAGATAATCATCAGCTCCGACTTCGAAGCCATGCCCCTTATCGTCTAGACTTTCCTTAGCAGTTATGATAAGAACAGGAGTCGTTATTCCTTGTTCACGCAATTCTTTAAGAACTGTAAAACCATCTTTTTCAGGTAACATTAAGTCCAAAAGAATCAAATCATAAACACCACTTTCAGCTTCGTAAAGACCTTCATCTTCATCAAATACTTACATCACATCCGCAAAGTCATCTAAAAAATCAAAAACTGAGTTCGACAAACTCAAATCATCTTCTACTAGTAAAATTTTAATCATAGTTATCCCTCTTGCTAGGTGTAAAACCTAGTCATAGATCTCTCTAAATCATCCTATTATATCGAAAATACACCTAATCTTCTAGTGCATTAATTTCTTTTATTTAAACTCAATTTACCTTATTTTCCTTAAGAATGGAGCAAAAAACAGCACCTATAGGCACTGCTTTAAAGAAATAGGCTCTATAATTTCTGTAGTGGGTAAATCCTCTATGGAGATTATGGAGCCTTTT
>OLPZ01000833.1_pt1 | contig 22718 bp, 23 predicted proteins | sample 1672711 | NCBI WGS metagenome assembly OLPZ01 (sample SAMEA3136716, study PRJEB25190) | human gut metagenome
GTTCTGGTGCAGACTGTTTGATGATGTGAGAATTCACCGATAGCTAAGCTACGATTGGCACAAACGTCAAGTGACCAGCCGTCCCCAAAAAAATGATTAATGACGTGGCTAATAAAGTTTGCTTTCTTCAAGAAGTCCGATTTACGACCACAGTGACGACGATTAATCTGATAAACACTTTGACCATGTTCAGCTTTATAGCGCTGCTGCTTGCCATGATAGAGAGAAACAGTACCACGTTTGACCTCATAGCTAATTGTAGAAGGAGAGCAGCCCAATTCGCGAGCAATCGCTCTAATAGAATAACCATCTTTTAAACGTGTTCGGATAACAACCCGCTCTTCAAATGATAGGAAGTACTTACAATATCATCCGCAAATTGTTTTTGAGTTAAGCTTTTTTTGACGATATTCCTTCAATAATTCTCCAATTGTCATATTTTCCCTTCCAAATGTTCAAATACGAAATTTTTAAAAATAATTTTAATTCCTTGCTAAGATTAAATCAACATTAAAACAAAGGAGTTAAACATTATGAACGTATTTTTGAAAAACAAAGATTACAGAAGATTTTCAATCGCTAGTTTCCTTTCAGGTACTGGAGACGTACTTTTCTACTTAGCATTTATGACTTACGCAAGTAAGCTACATAATTATTCACTTGCATTGTCTTTAATTGCAATCTCAGAATCAATTCCTAGACTTTTTGAAATTTTCGCTGGTTACTTAGCAGATAAAACCCGTAATAAGTTTAAAAATATCTTTTTAATGGCTGTAGTTAGATTTATTCTTTATGCAATCGTTGGATTTTTATTTGTAGCTAAAGTTTCAGATTGGAATCTAGTAATTGCAGTTGTAACAATTAATTTCTTCTCAGATACTTTTGGTTCCTACTCAGGCGGTTTAGTAGCGCCATTAGTTGCTGATATCGTGGGTAACAAAGATTTTGGAGAAGCAGAAGGATTTACAAGTGGTGTATCAGAAATCATTAACATGGTGGCTCAATTTGTAGGTTCTGGCTTGCTTTTATTCATGTCTTACTCTAACTTAGCATTTGTTAATGCATTTACATTCTTAGCAGCAGGGCTTTTATACGCTAGTGTTGGCTTAAAGCATAAAAAAGACGGTCAATCACTTGAACCACAAGAAGAAAATGACAATTACACGTATTCTGCTTTAGGTTTGCTTTTAGGCTTAAATGTTGCAATTGCAGCCGTAGGCGTAGAAAAGAAACGTAAGAAATATTAATTAAAAACGAAAAGCAGATCAAAATGACCTGCTTTTTTTGTGCTTAGCATGTTTTACCTTGCTAGAGGTTATCTTTTAATTTAAAATAAAAATAGGTGTATGGGAAACCACACACCAAGCATTACCGTTCAAGAAGGTGATAAACGTAGAAACCTTTTTGTTTTGGCGCTTGGCTGGGGTGTACTACCAATACACCGAATCAAAGCGCCTAAGTGTCTATTTACCAGCCTGCAAGATTTTTAATTATCTTCTGACTAAGTTAATTATAGCATGAATGGACGCAAATATGTAGGCTCTACCTTCTAGGTAGGGTCTTTTTTTTGTATCTGTTTTGTGTAGTGCTATTCTTCTAGTGTTCTATACTTCTATTTAAAACAGCTTTAGGATAGCAATTCTAATAGAATATTAGCACTACTTACTTCTATTATTCTAATTATTTTTAACAATTATTTCGAAACTGTCAAATCTTTTGTGTAAATAATCTCTCTCGTTGATTGACTTTTTTATTTATCTTTTAATCAAAATAGGATTCTAGGGCGTCTCGAACTTGCCCAAATCCTTTATGAATCCTGTTAAAGTAACGGTCATTGTAATCCATTGCCTGAACTCCAATAAAGGTGTCAAGCGACTGCTCAGTTGGAAATTCTGTTTTAGGCCTGGTTTTCCGCTTAAGCCTGTTGTTAAAGGATTCAATCATGTTAGTTGAGTAAATTGAAGCTCTAATAGCTGGCGGATAGTTGTAAAAGGTTAACAGATCAGGCTCAACCTGTCTAAGATCTCTAACTACGTTTTTGTAGGCTTTTTCCCAGTTTTGATAGAATTCATGCAGCACCTGTACAGCCATTTCTTTGTTTGACTGAGTATGAATCTGCTTGAATTCATCCAGTGCTTTTTGTCGATCGTCAACCCGCATTTTGGCACTGATATTACGCATGACGTGTACCAAGCAGCGTTGAAAATGCGCTTTAGGATAGGACTGGCAGATAGCCTCTTTCATGCCAACTACTCCGTCAGACAAGAAGAGCTCTACCTGTTCAAGGCCACGACTCTTGAAGCCTTTGAGCATTTCGCTCCAAATCTCAATATTTTCAGTAGGCGCAATACAGTAGTCGATCACTTCTTTATGACCATTAGGTTTGATACCGATGGCGATATAAACTGCTTTGCGATCATAAGTGACCCGCTTAAGAGGAATATAGGTGGCATCGAGATAAACGCAGAAGAACTTATCTGACAGATGTCGCTGATGATATGCCTCAACTTTGGGAATCATTTCTTTAGAAATATTGGAAACCATAGCTGGAGAATAATAGCCGCCATACATTTTCTCAATCAAATCAGCGATTTCTCGGGTTGTGACGCCCTTGGAATAGAGCTTGATAACAGTTTGCTCTAAAACATCAGTATGCCTTTTATAATCTGGCATAGTGTGTTGATGAAACTCACCGTTTCTGTCTCTAGGAACTTTGATTTATATTTGTCCGAATTGCGTATCAACCTTGCGGTAATAAGCACCATCTCTAGAATTTCCGGTATTCCAGCCATCGCGCTCATAAGGATTGTAGCCTAAAAAGGCAGTCAATTCGGATTCAAGCAGGTCATTGACAGCCTGTTGGAGCTTTTGTCTAAATAAATCATTAATTTTATCCTGATTGAATAGAGCATTAGCCATATCTTTGGTAAAATCATTCATGAAGGAATCTCTTTTCTAGTATGTTTTTCGTTCAAATCAATCATACGGGAAAAGGATTCCTTTTTCTAATATTCAGGGAAATAAAATTAAGGAAATATTCATCCTTACACAGACTATTTTACGGTCTCAGTTGAAGACTGGGAGAATATAATAACTTATTTTTTCTACTCTAAGTCAAGTCATATTAATGATTTGGCTTATTTATTTTCTTTAATATTGATGCGAATATAGTGAAATTGTTAAATGAAATAAAAAAGCAAATATCAGAAAGTATGACAAATAAGCCTATGATGCTTGTTGTTTTTTCATAGGTTACTATACTAAAGATGATTATTTGATTTTGTTCACAAAAATAGTCCAAAAAGTTGTTCTTTCAAGCTTTTGTTTATTTAAAAAGTTATTTGCACCGGAGGGGTGCAAAACAAAAATGTATTGTAAGCGCTTATTTTGAGATTATATAGGTGTCAAAGGAAAAGGTAATAAAACCCATTCAAAATATTAGGAGGAAATAAAAATGGCTAAAAATATTTTATTGATTTGTGGTTCAGGTGCTTCATCTGGTTTCATGGCAGCAAACATGAGAAAGGCTGCTAAAAAGGAAGGCTTAGATTACACCATTAAGGCAAGAAGTGAATCTGAACTGGAAGATTACGCAGATGGTATTGATGCTTTGATGGTAGGACCTCACTTAAAGTTCGAACTTGATGACATTAAGAAGCAAGTGCCAGAAGGTGTAAAAGTAATTTTAATGAAGCCCGATTACTACTCTGTTTTAGATGGCGCAGCAGCTATTAAAGATTTACAAAGTCAATTGGGAGATTAGCTCAATAAAACATCTTTTTTCATCTATTTAAATCATTAGAGAGGAAATAAAAATGAATGGACTTATTAAGTTTTTAAACACTAAATTTGCTCCAGCGGCTGCCAAGATAAATAAAAATACTTGGGTAAATGTCTTAAAAGACTCAGTTCTTCAAACATTACCATTTATTTTGGTAAGTTCGTTGGTAAGTTTGATTAGTATTCCCGGAAACTGGTGGAAATGGTGGCCAGATCTTTCACCGATTAGTAATTTTACTTTCGGATTGATTTCAATCTTTATCGCATTCTTGGTTCCATTTAACTTAATGGAACGTAAGAAGTTAAAGAAACAAAGATTGATTTCTGGTTTAACTTCAATCGCATTATTCTTAATGATGACAAGACCAACCATTGATGCAAATTCAATTGCCAAAATTAACTTTGGTTACTTTGGTGCCGGTGGTATGTTTGTTGCCATGATCGGCGGTGTAATCGTTGGCTTAATCATGGAAGCCTTTGGTAAGTTCTCATTCTTTAGTGAAGATACAGTTATTCCTGACTTTGTTACTTCTTGGTTCGATTCAATGCTTCCAATTGGTATCATCATTGTTTTAGGTTGGGTAGTAATTGATCTCTTAAACTTCGATCTTTACAACTTTATTGTTAACATCTTCAGACCTTTAAGTGGTGCTCTTCAAACATTGCCTGGTTTCATGTTAATTATGTTTATTTTCTGTTTCTTCTACTCAATGGGTATTTCAAGTTGGGTATTCACGCCAATCGTTACTCCACTTCTTATCCAAGCCGTAAACGAAAATGCTAAGTTAGTTGCAGCAGGTAAATCACCAACTCAAATCGTTACCTATGAAGTTATCTACGTAGGCTTCTTATGGTGGGGTGGTGTAGGTTGTACTATGCCATTAAACTTAATGATGCTTAGAGCTAAATCACAAAGAATGAAGGCTCTTGGCAAAGCATGTATTGTTCCTGCTTTATTCAACATTAATGAACCAACTGTCTTTGGTACTGTTGTTTGGAATCCATATTTGATGCTTCCAATGTGGCTTAATGGTTTAGTATTACCAGCAATTGCTTGGATTGCTTTAAAACTTGGTATTACAGCTTTACCATCTGCAGTAAACGAATTATGGTACATTCCATTCCCAATCGGTTCATGGCTAGTTAGCCCACATATTGGTTCAATTATCTTAGTATTAGTTATCTTTGCTGTTTCTGCTTTAATTTGGTATCCATTCTTTAAGATTTACGACAACCAACAATACAAGAATGAACAAGCAGCAAAAGAAGAAGAATAAAATTTAAAATAGAAAAAATAAAAAGATAGTGAGTATAAAAATGAGCGAAGATACAAAGACAAAAGATACATCAGTAAAAAGTACTATGGAAATCATCCTTCATGCAGGGGATGCAAGAGTTCTAATTATGCAAGCAATGGATTGTTTAGGATCTTTTGAATATGACAAAGCCGAAAACTTAATGCATGATGCTCATGAAAAATTGGTTTTGGCTCATAAACTTCAAACTAATCGACTTCAAGAAGAAGCCGAAGGAGAAGATGTGCAATATTCAGTATTATTTACACATGCACAAGATACTTTGATGACAATTAATACAGAATACAACATTGTTAAGCATTTGATTGGAGTATTTAAGGCAAGAGACGAAAAGAAAGGCGAGTAGTTATGAGAAAAAATAAATACCCATACTTTCCAAAGGACTTTCTTTGGGGTGGCGCTCAAGCAGCCAGCCAGGCCGATGGTGCTTACCAAGAAGATGGAAAAGGATTAAATTCTTCAGATGTTCAGCCTTATTTAAAAGGCATGTCTAATGCAGAGATTCAAAAACTCGAAAGTGAAGGCATGACTTTAGAAGAGGTTAAGAAAAATAGTCAAGATACAAGTAATTATTATCCAAAGAGATTTGGTATAGATTTCTATCATACTTATAAACATGACTTAAAACTTTTAGCTGATGCAGGATTTAAAACCTTTAGAACATCCCTTGATTGGTCAAGAATATTCCCAAATGGTGATGATGAAAAGCCAAATGATTCAGCATTGCAACATTATGATGAAATGCTTGATTACATGCATGAATTAGGTATTGAACCAATTATCACCATGAATCACTATGAAACACCAATCAATATCACACTTAAATACGGTGGTTGGCCAAATAAAAAGGTTATTCCGATGTTTGAAAAATTCGGAAAGACTTTGTTAGATCGTTTTGGCGATAAAGTAAAATATTGGATTGTAGTTAACCAAATTAATATGGTTCAAATTGAGCCTTGGCTTTCGGTTGGTGTAACTTCTGATCAGTATGATGATGAAGAGCAAGCCTTATATCAAGCAATGCATAACCAATTTGTAGGTGCAGCTTGGGTAAAGCGATATGCTAAGTCACTTCATAATCCAAATATCCATATTGGAACAATGGTTGCAGATGGAACTGTTTATCCAGCAAGTAGTAAACCAGATGATGTAATTCTGGCTATGCAACAAAACAGAATGCAATACTTTGTTACCGATGTTCAATTCCGTGGATATTATCCAAAGTATGCAAAGAACTATTTTGCAGATAATGGAATTAAATTAAATATTACAGATGAAGAATTAAAGCTTATCAAAGAAAATCCAATGGACTTCTTAGCTATCTCTTACTATTACTCCAAGATGGTTGATTCAACTAAGAATAAGTATCAAGTTAATGATACTTCAGAAAACCCTAACCTAAAGGCAAGCGATTGGGGTTGGTCAATCGACCCACAAGGTTTATACAATACTTTGTCTCAATACTGGGATAGATATCAGAAGCCAATCATTATTGCCGAAAACGGTTTTGGTGCCTATGACAAACTTGAAAAGGGCAATAAGATTCATGATCCATACAGAAGTTCTTATTTAGGTGCTCATATTGAACAAGTTGGTCGAGCAATCCATGACGGTGCAGATGTAATTGCTTATTGCATGTGGGGACCAATCGATATAGTTTCTTGTTCTTCACAACAGATGTCAAAGCGCTATGGAATCGTATATGTTGATTTAGATGATGAAGGTAAAGGCTCTGGAAAGAGATATTTAAAAGCCAGTTATTATTGGTATAAAGATGTAATTTCTTCTAATGGAGAAGAAATTTAGTTATTGAAAGTGAGACGAATGTCAAAATGGCTAAAAAAGATAAACTTTTGCAGTATTTGCAAAATAATCCAGGATGGCATACATCTCAAGAATTAGCTCTAGAAATTGGTTCATCAAAAAGAACTATAAAAAACTATATTTCTCAATTAAAAGAATCTGATTATTCTATTTTGTCCGGTGCTAGAGGTTATAAATTTGATAGCTTGAAGAATGCTTCCCCCTCGTTTCAAGTTCATAAAAACAAAGATATTCCTAATACTAAGACAGAAAGAGTAAATTACATTATTAACTTTTTGATCAATGATGCTTCAACACTTAATTCCTATGATTTATCACAGGAATTATTTGTTAGTGAAACCACAATTTTACAAGATTTAAAGACAGTTCAGTCTAAAGTTGAACGTTTTAGTATGAAATTGAAACGTGATGGTGATTATTGGCATCTAATTGGAAATGAACGAGCAAAAAGAAGTTTGTTAAGTTCCCTAATCTATGAAGAAACTTCCGGTACTTTTATGAACCGAAGTATCATTCAGGATAATTTCCCAGAAATTGATGTTTCCAAATTGCGTACAACAATTCTTAATACTTGTAACGAGAACAATATTTATCTGAATACTTTTGATTTGAACAATGTATTGTTGCATTTTGCAATTGTGATAAATCGTTTAAACAATGGCCATGTAATGCATCAAAATGATCTTGTAAGACAAAATGGCAAACATGAGATCAATGATCTTGCATATCAAGTAGTTAAAGAAATTGAGAAGAAATTTAATGTTAGTTTGGAAGAAGCAGATCGAAAAGAACTAGCATTAATAGTTCAAGCTTCAATAGCTGGAAATAGTGTTTCGGATAGTATTAATCCTCAGACTAAGGAATTAGTTGCAGATCTAATTTCTTATGTTTGGAAAGCCTATCAAATCAATTTAAATAATGATAATTTCAAAGAAAGATTTTCGTTACATTTAGATCGATTAATTGCTAGAGCTCGCTCTAATAAACCTGAACATAATCCAATTGCAGGTAATATCAAAACCTCTTCGCCTACAATTTATGAATGTGCGGTTATTATGGCACATAGAATCAGCGAAAAAATTAAGGCTCCAATTGATGATAGTGAAATTGCCTACATTGCTCTGCATGTTGGAAATGCAATTGCGGAACAGATGGCAGATCGACAAAAACTAGGAATACTCGTCTTAATTCCACAATACTATGATAATTCTATAATTCTCTCTAATAAACTACAGGAGCAATTCTCGAATTATATTAGTATCAAAGGGATTATTACTGATCCAAGCCAAATCAAGAATTTTGGACCTAATGTTGATTTAATAGTGTCGGTAAATTCAAATTACGTAGATGACAAAATTTCTACGGTTAATATTTCGCAGTTTTTATTACCTGATGATATTCAAAAATTAAATGTTGCGATTACCACAAAACAGCATTTAGTTAAAAAGGATAAATTTCAAGAGCATTTACTTACATTCTTTGATAGCACAAACTTTATCAAAAGTACGAGACTAAAGAATATTGACCAAGTATTTGATTTGGTTTCTGATAGTTTTCAAAAACAAGGAATAGTCAATTCTGATTTTGAAAAACGTCTGTATCAACGTGAAAAAATGTCTAGTACGGCATTTGGAAGAATAGCTATTCCGCACTCTTTAGATATGGCTTCCAATAAAAGTAGAGGATACATTATTATCAATCCACGTGGCATTAAGTGGAGTGATGATAATGAAGTTTATTTGGTAATTGTATTAGCCATAGATCCTAATAATAAACAGCTTTTTAGAGATGTTTTTGATGAATTGTCTGATATTGTCACAGATATAAATAATGTAAGTGAATTAATTAAATGCCAAAATTATAGTGAATTTATAATAAAATTAGTTGATTTGCTATAAAAATTTTTCTCCCTCAATATATTTAAAAGACTGACTCCGATATTAATTCGGAATCAGCCTTTTTTTGCAAAAAATAATGATGATTTTGAATTGCCACACAATCAAGTAAAATATATGTAAGAGATATTTTACGTAAGGGAAAAAGAATGAAACCAGGCGTAGTGATGATTTTGGCTGGAGCTGTCTGTTCGTTACAGTCATTTGCGATGTTTACTACTGGTGTGGCTTATCGTCCAAACTTTGTTTCTGGAATGGTGGGATTGCTATTTGGTATATACATGATTATTAATGGAATCTATTATGCAAGAACTTCAAAAGAGTGGCCTAAAGATAATTTAGACATAAAAAAGACCTAAAAGTTGTCTAACTTTTAGGTCTCATATCATAATAATGATAGAGTCTTTTAATATTACGGTCTAACGAAAATAAATGAATAGATTCTCAAAAGAAAATAAATAATTAATCCCGTTAAAATAGAAACGCTTAATAATGAACCAATTGTATTGATAAAAGCAAATAACCAATTGTTCAAAGATGCATCAAGATTGAAAAAAGCAGCAATTAAGCAAATGCATGAAACAATTATACAGAAAACTATATATGCAGATTTCGTACTTAATAAATCTTCTGTACTAAGATCAAAACCACCTATTACGATACTCACTATTAGTAGAAATCCAATAATACTTAGAATTAAAGAAAAGTTTGAAGTATTGCTGAATAAATGAGCATTTAAAACAAGTAACTTGAAATCATAACCACCAAGACTAGCAGGTTTATCTTGTAATGACATTATTAGGTTATACATGTTTGGCATTGTAAAATGCAAAATGAAATATAAGATCAAGGTACATCCAAAAATAGGAGCAATACCAATGAATAAATTACCTAAATTTTGATACCAAGAATTAGAGTTCCATTCACGACTCACGTAACCTAATCGATCAGTATTAGGATGCGTTTTAGGATTAATTAAAGGATGAAAAGCGGTAATTTTTTGACCGAATATAAGAGCCATTAATGCATGACTTAACTCATGTGTAATAACGCCAAAACTACCGACATAATATTGAGCCATAAAGCCAAAGTCTTTAGAGATTAATTCTTTATTTCTATGACTCAGAAGTGATAAAAATAGTACGAGAAGAGTGGGAACACCAATACCAAAAAAGAGATTTTCTAAGAGCAATAGTACATGATTATTCATAATTATTAGCCTTTAAAGTATAGAGTAAAATGTTACTAAAATAATTAAAAGAATTTAAATTAATTGCACATTCTCTAACGAGCATGTGCCCATTCATGACCATTGAACAATAATAACTCCATTGCTTCATAAATAAGTGTTTTGGCATATTTCATGGACAAAATGTATGGATTTTTGCTGTTAATGGAATGCTCTAACCCACCTGGAAGACCGGAATATGGATCGTTCTTATATGTGACAATATTCTTGCCTTGCATGTTTTCGATAGTATTGGTGCCTTTCCAGTTCCTAATGCCAAACTTATTTGAAACATTTGTTAAGGCATTCATATCATGATCTGCAAAATAATCCCAATTGTCTTTTTTATATTCGTTTGCTACGTCTTTACTCATTTGAAAAGCAGACTGAGATAATACTAAATCACTAGATCCCACGCTTCTTCTAGCGGCATTCAAGGCACGTAAGGCGAAGCGATTAAGCTCTTGATATTGACTATTTGTTAGATTATTTAGGTCAACTGTGTAGCCGTCATTAGGAGCCGAGGTGTAATTTACCCTATTGAATTTATAGATACTTTTAGAAATAGCTGATAATCTATTTTTATTTGAAGAATTATTGTTGTAAGACCTATTCTTTACGCTTGAAGCATAGAAATTTCTGTCTGCAGAATTTGAAAAATTAATCAGTTGAGACTGACCAATATTTATTACCTTAGAAGGTTTATTAGAAAGATTATTCAGATTTGATTTTGCAACAGCTAATTTTTTGTTTGCATTAGTAAGTTCATCTTTAGCTTTTTGTAGCTGTGAAGAAGATGAAGAAGTCGCTGAGCTTGTCTTATTTGTACGTACTTTAGCCCATTTTAAACTGGTTTCTGCATTATCTAATGCGGATTCCTTTAATGTTACATCCGCTTCTGCATCCTCTATATCGGCTTCACTAACATTTAATGATTTAGCAAGCTTCAGTTGTCTTTTTAATTTATTTTCAGCAGATTTAGCAGAGTTATAGGCTTTCTTCGCTTTCAAATATCGCTTTTTAGCCTTCGCAATTGTACTCTTTGAGTATTTATGATTAACATGGGTTGTTCTTGCTGCTTCTATTTGTGTTGTAGTATTTATAGAAACTGCGGATAAGGTTAAACTAGCTACCCCTACAATAGCCAATTTTTTAAAAATATGTTTTTGATTCATTCTTATTTTCCGTTATGTTTATAGAACTTTATATATTCATTATCTCAAAATAAATCTATTTTTTAACCCACAAGTAAATTTTTCCTCCTATTGTATATAGCACTTTAATTATCAAAAATAGCTTTATCTACTTCACTTGAAGCAGGATTCTTTGTGGCATCAATATTATGAGCATAGATTTCAGTAGTAGAAATATTTCTGTGGCGTAGTAGCTCCTGTGTTTGCTGAAGAGTGGCACCGTTTAACAAACTCAATGTAGCAGCTGTTTGACGAGTTGAGTGTGCCGTTAACCGAGGACTGTCAAATCCTGCTGAAATAAAGATGGTCTTAACAATTCTGCGGATCGAACGAGTAGTCATTCTACCTTGATTGTTGTGATTGCTAATACTTGCAAATAAAGGATCAGTAGCATTAGAAGCATTACGAGCACTTAAATACTTTCGGATGGCCAACTCTACATGAGAAGGCATCCTAACTAAATCGTCTTTTTCAATATGGCCCTTTCCTTGAACGTAAAGAACAGTAGTATCGCCTTTAGTTCTTATATCTTCAATGTTGGCTCTAATTACTTCGACTGTACGTAAGCCCATCGTAAGCATCATAGCTAACATTGCATAATCACGTTTACCTTTTAAAGTAGATTGATCAATGCTTGATAAAATAGAGCGTGCCTGCTGACTGGTTAAATAGTCCTTTTTGAAATTACGAGTAATTTTTGCACCTTTAATATATCTTGCAATATCAGGGTAGAGATTTTCTTCATCAGTCCATTGGAAGAAACGTTTAACTGCTGCAATATAATTCTGAACAGTAGTAGGCTTTTTCCCACTAGCAATTAAATAGTTCCGATAATTTCTAACATCATCAGGTGTCGGCCGAAAAATAGAATTATCCTGCATATATTTGAACCATTGTTTTAAAGAAGTTCGATATGTTCTAACAGTGTTTGGTGAACCATCTATAAAAACTACAAATCTTTTAAAAAGATCTTCCAATTTACTCTTTGCAAAATCTATTTGATAGTTAGATTCATTTTTTACGAAATTGTTATTTTGATTAAAATTGGAAAGATAATTTTCGACCATTAAAAAATTCACCACCTGTATGATTTTATATTTCTATTTTACACTAATATTCAAAGTCCGCTAACGCTAGTTTGTGGACTTTGAAAATTTTTATAAAGGTGTTTGCTCTAGTAATTATTTCTTCTCGATTGTAATCTTCTATACTCCATGCTATGGTTACATAAAAAGATATTAGGAGGTTTATTGAGAATGTCTAAGATTGATAATAATATCGATCCTACATTGCATGAATTTATGGATGATTTCTATAAAAAGTACAAGAACCTCATGAAAGAATTAGAAGATAAGTAATAATTGTAATTAAGTGAGGTTAAGTTGCTATCATTAGTTGAAGAAAGGCAAAGAGAAATGACTATCAGGATTTCAAAAACTGATCCCAAAACTTATACAATCTATCAGAACGAAAAAGACCTAGGCACTCTTAAGACCTATCATAATATTTATCATGATACATGTACTTACCTAAATATTAAACTTGAAACTTACGCCATTGATTTACCTTTTTCTGTTATTCGTCAACGGGAAGAAAAGTCATTAGCAGTTTTGACCGAGTCTGAAAACAAAGATTTAATCCAGTTATTGATACGAAATGGCTTTAAATGTAAGCGACGTTGCTTTACACCAATCTTTACTAAAAAAGACCTTAAATATCCAGTGAATACCGTTTCGGTAATATATCCGTTTACGCAAGCGAATTCAAGGTATCTTGAGTGTTGTGATTTACTTTATCAATATTATAAAGACACACATGCTAATGTATCCCCGCTAACAGTTAATCGTTCTACTTTTATTAAAGACGTACCAACAAAAACAGGTTTTTATAGTTTAAATAGAAACAATAGAATCGAAAATCTAGTATTTACTGAAAACAATGAAATCGCTTATGTTTGTTCATTGAATCGCCAAAGCTATCAACCATTTATTCAGACTGTATTAAATGAGATCTTTTCTAAATTTGATGAAATTTTCTTTGAAGCAGATGATACAGATTGGGCTGCTTCTATTTTGTTTAATCAGTTCAAGTTCAATAAAAACGAGAGTTTCAATACTTACATTTACAGCTAGATTCAATTTTTCTGAGTAGGAAATACAACTTGCAAAAACAGTCCGTCTTTTTATAGAAATTATAAAATTTGTACTTTAACTCGCATAAATCGTAAATATCTAATATAGGGCTGCTGAGATCGCAATTCTAAGAACAAGTTTATTAAAGCTATTAATAATTAATCAAATAAGGTCACAGAAACACAAAAAATCTAGTTAGCAAAAAACTAACTAGATTTTTTAATATCTTTTACTCATTAGTAAGCAATAAAGTGATCAGAGTGTTCTTGGTGACCATCCTTGTTACGTTCTTGCCATGAAACTGAAAAACCAAAGTAAGTAGTTTCTGGGTGGTCAATAGAGTTGTAAGTCAATATGATTTGGGCGTGACGAAGTTCAACTGTACTAAAGAGCATTCCAACTACATCATTGTAAACAGAACGTTGTAAAGTGGATTCTTTTGGAATATTTGAAGCTTATCTGTAAAATATTACGAATGTTACTTTTTTACAACAATTCTGTGGAATTGCTTGTCTAGACCTGATTTGCTGGATACAATGGAGGTGTTACATTAAGGAGGACACGTTTTATGAAGAAGAGACTTTTGACCAGTTTTGCTGCTGCCGCTATGCTTACTTCTGTAGCTGTGCCAGCAGTAAACACTACGATGATGAATCAGGCCTCAAGCCAACGAGTTTCTGCCGCTACCGCTGATCAAACTGCATTTTTAAATAAAGCTGCTAAGCAAGCAGTTAAAGCAGCCAAAAAATATGGAACTTTGCCATCAGTGATGATTGCCCAAGCAATAACTGAGTCAGGCTGGGGTAAATCAGGGTTAGCCGTGAATGCCAACAACCTTTTTGGGATGAAGGCTGATAGTTCTTGGACTGGTGAGACTTATACTACTAAGACTAGAGAAGAAGACAAGAACGGTAAGAGTTACTATATTACTGCCGCATTTAGAAAGTATCCATCTTTTGAACAATCATTTGAAGATAATGGAAGCAAGTTGAGAAATGGTGTTTCTTGGGATCCATTGCGTTACAAGGGTACTTGGATTGAGAATGCTTCAACTTATGCATCAGCTACCAAGGCTTTGACTGGGACTTACGCTACCGATTCTAAGTATGATAGGGCTTTGAATAGTCATATTACTAGTTTGAATTTGACCAAATATGATCCTGTAACTATTAATACTACGAGAACTTATACTGCTGGTAAGGATAGTTCAACTTATAATTGGCCAACTGCTCCATCTGTTGCTAAGGCAATTGGTTCGGTTAAGGCCGGCGAAAAGGTTGTTGTTATTAAGACCATTACTTTCCACGATGGTTCAAGCAGAATGTACATTGATGGTCGTGGTTGGGTTAATGGCTCAGTTTTGGATAAGAGCAGTTCCGCAACTAAGGAACCTGTAACTCAAGCACCTAAGAATGTGAAGCCCGTTTCTAAGAACTTGATGCATAATGCCTATGTTTATGACCAAAATGGTAAGAAATTAAAGGGCAAGATGTTCAAGACCAGTGATGAAAATGGTGGCAAGTGGATCAACACTTACGGTACCAAGACAATCAAGGGGAAGACTTACTATCGTGTCGGTGAAAATGAATACATTGCAGCTGGCAATATTGATGGTACTTTGAAGTTCTTGAAGAAAACTTCCTATGTTTATAATCAATATGGCAATCGCGATAACAATTTGAAGCACAAAAAGCATAGCCAAATTGCCACTTATGGTAGTGCAGTAACAATTAATGGTAAGAAATACTATCGAGTAGGTATTCGTCAATACATTAAGAAATCAAACTTCATGTAGTTAAGGAAAGAATTTTATTGTGAAAGTACGCAAATTTTTGATTGCCTTAATTGCATTTTTCGGCGTAATTGGCGTAATGTCAACTAACCAAGTCGACGCCGCTTCAATTAACAGTTTGGCTAAGAAGTACCAATATAGTGGGGTTACTTATTTATACAAAATGCTCAAACTAGAGGGGATAAAGTACAATGAATTCCCTGGTGTTGAGTATCAAAATGGCAAACCAGAAGGGATTGTAGTTCATGAAACTGATGATCCTGGTGCGACTGCTCACGATGAAGCAATTTACTTTAACCGTGAATGGAATAAGATTAATGCTTACGTAAATGCTTTTGTTGATAGCAAGCAAATTATCCAAATGTGTTCTCCTAACGTTGGTACTTGGGGTGCAGGGCAACAAGCTAATAACCGCTTTATTCAAATAGAACTATGTGAAGAAAGCAGTCGTGATGCCTTTGCTAAGTCAGTTAATAATGATGCAATTTATATTGCCAAGTTGTTGCACCGCTATGATCTAAAGCCAGATAATGCTTGCGATGATGGTGATGGTACAATTTGGTCGCACAAGGCAGTTAGCGCCTTTTTAGGTGGGACTGATCACGTTGACCCTGATGGTTACTTTGCCAAATGGGGTTATGATATGGATCAATTTTATTCTTTAATAAAGTATTACTACGACTTACAAAAGAAGAATGAAAATACTAACAGTAAAGATCCAAACAAGATTAAGGACGAAGTATCAGCAGAAGTTCAAGGCGCAGTAACTTTAGGCCATGATGCTTATGTTTACGACAAGAACGGCAAGAAGACCAAGACCTTGAAGTTGGCTGGTAGTCCAGTAACTGTTTTAGGTTACAAGTTGATCAATAATAAGAAATACTACCAGATTGGTAAGAATCAATATGTAGTAGCTACTAATATTGACGCGACAGTTAGAACTGCAAAGAAGAATACTTACTTGCGGACACGCTTAGGCCGAATTCAAAAAGATAATTTGGTCAGAAAAGGCAGCCGAGTGATGACTTACGGTAGTAAGATCACCATTAACAATCAAAAGTATTATGCTTTGAATGCTACGCAATATGTATTAGCAAGCGATATTAGATAGAAAAAGATACGTCTTAAACCACAATTAATGGGAATTAAGGCGTATTTTTTGTATAATTCTTGTGTTGAATGTGAAAAGGGGAGAGTATATGGCGCAATTATCACTATTTTTAGTCGTCTTATTGGCGCTCGTGATTCCAATTTTTATGGCGCGTTTTAAAATTAGTACCGTGCCAACCGCAATTGCGGAAATTATTGTGGGAATTATTGTCGGTTCGAGCGGCTTTAACATTGTGGTTTCGACACATGATTTGACGTTTTTATCGAACCTCGGCGTAACTTTGCTGATGTTTTTATCAGGGATGGAAATTAACTTCGATCTCTTGCAACGGAAAAATAATCCGAAAGCTAAGTCACAAGCAGGAAAAACAGTTGATCCTTTGCCTACTGCTTTAACTGCTTTTGCCGGCATTGTGATTATGGCCTTTATTTTAGCTTATGTTTTGAAGCTAATTAGCTTATTTAGCAATATTGTTTTAGCAGCGATTATTTTTATGACTGTTGCTTTAGGGGTTGTTATTGCTACCTTGAAAGAAAAAGATATCCTTGGGCGGCCGATCGGACAGACGGTCTTACTGACTGCCGTGTTAGGTGAAGTAATTCCGCTGCTTTTGTTAACGATTTATGCTTCAGTTAATGGGGGCAACGCAGAGCAATTATGGCTGATTATCCTACTTTTTGTAGCGGCAATCTTTCTTTTGCGTCGTTTCAAGCAGCCATATCTTTGGTTTAGCAAAGTAACCAAGGCTACGACCCAATTGGATATTCGCTTGGCCTTCTTCTTAATTTTTGCTTTAGTTACAGTAGCCGAACGAGTTGGTGCCGAAAACATCTTAGGTGCATTCTTAGCCGGAATGGTTATGAAGTTGTTAGAGCCTAGTGAAGCTACTAAAGATAAGTTAACTTCCATTGGTTATGGTTTCTTTATTCCAATTTTCTTCATTATGACTGGAGTGGGCTTGAACTTAAAGTCATTATTTGCTCATCCATCATCATTGATGCTGTTGCCAGTTTTGGTTATCTTCTTGTTCTTGGCTAAAGCTCCAGTCGTCTTAATCTATATGCGTTACTTTGAGAAAAAGAATGCTTTTGCTGGTGGTTTTTTAACGGCAACGACGATTACGATTGTTTTGCCAACCTTGCAAGTTGCGCGTAAATTGCATGCAATTACTTCGACTCAATCTGACGTCTTTATCTTAGCAGCAGTAATTGTCTGCATTGTTAGTCCAATTGTCTTTAATTCTAACTTTGTTTTATCACCAGAAGATCGGATCAAAGAAACAGTTACTATCGTGGGTGCCAATGCCTTTACGGTACCAGTTGCTCATGATTTACATGATAATTGGTACTCAATCAAGATGTTTACTGATCAAAAGGACCAATACGAGACTTATGATAGCCGAGTTAAAGGCTTAACTTTGCTCAATAATTTGGATAATCAAAGTCTAGAACATAGCAGCGCCTTTGATTGTGATATTTTTGTCGCAGCAGGGCATCATGATCAAGAAAATGCACGCATGGCAGAATATGCCAAAGACTTAGGTGTTAAACGGGCAATTGCGCGGATGAATGAAGTAGACAGTGATACTTTATCGCACTGTCAAGAAGCAGGCGTGGAAGTATTTAACTTTACTAATGTGCGTTCAGCTTTAATGCGGGCCTTGATTGAATCACCAACGGTCTACAAGATTATGACTGATACCAATAACGTTTTGTACTCAGTAAAGGTGAAGAATACGCGTTATACTGGGCGACCACTTAGTGATTTGGAATTTGTTGACAAGATCACGGTTAGTCGAATTCGCCGTGGCAATGAATGGTTGATTCCGCATGGTTGGACTGTAATTGAACCAAATGATATTTTGATCTTTTCCGGGGCCTTTAAGGATGCGGATCAAGTAAAGAAATTATTGAGTCATCAAAATTAACCAAAAAAACTAGTTGCAAATTTTGCAGCTAGTTTTTTACTATCTTAATGATTTTGTCCTTCTACGGCTTTTATATCACTTTGACCATCACGCTCAACAATTGCGCCAATTGCTGCGGTTAGGCCTTTAACAATATCAGCTAGTGCCATCGAAGGCTGATTTGGCCTGGTGATAACCTGTTCTGGCAAAAATGGAATATGAATGAAGCCAGCTTTAAGCTTAGGAAATTCTTTTGTGCGCATGTACTGCACTTGGTAAAAAATATGGTTGCAGACATAGGTGCCAGCTGTGTTAGAAACTATTGCTGGTAAACCTGCCGCCCGAATTGCCTTGGCCATGGCCTTGATCGGCAGTTGTGTGAAGTAGGCGGTGTCCCCATCTGGTTGAATCGGTTCATCTAGTGGTTGATAGCCATCATTATCAGGGATGCGGCCATCGTTAATGTTGATGGCTACACGCTCAGGAGTTAGGGCGGACCGACCGCCAGCTTGACCAACATTGAGTACGTAGTCAGGTTGCTCTTTTACGATTGCTTGATGCACGACTTGGGCTGATTTATTAAAAACTGTAGGGATTTCTAATTTAATAATTTTTGCTCCCTTGATGGTATCAGGCAATTTTTTGACTGCCTCAATGGCAGGATTAATCTTATCGCTGCCAAAAGGATCAAAACCAGTTACTAGAATTTTCATTGTTTGTCTCCATTTAGAAAATTTTGAGAATAGTTAAATCATTGAATTTCTTGCTTTGGTCAAAATTTGCATTGTCTCTAAAGTATTCACGAAAGCTAAGTCAGCTTTTTGGGTATCATGTTGGTTGATCATTTGAGCAAAGGCATTAAACTCAGCCGCCATACGGTGAGGATATTTGTTTAAGCTGTAACGCTTAGGCTTTTCATTGCGCATCTCAACTGTGAAATTATCGAGCGTTCCCGTTGAACCGTCAAAGTAGATGCTGCCTTTTTCACCTTCAATAAAGGAACGTGGTGTTACGTAGCTATCTTTGGCCGCAGTGAGGGATGCTTGCTTATCAGGGTAAGAAAGATGAAGAATCCCAGAAGTATCAACGCCTTTTTGCATATTTGCATAATATTGAACTTGATCAGGCAAGCCAAACAACGCAGCTACTAAGTGAATATTGTAGATATTCAAATCCATCAAGGCGCCACCATCTTTTTTAGGGTCAAAAACTGGGGCAATTTTACCAGTCAAGAAGGCATCATAACGGCTGGAATATTGCGTATAATTCAGATTAATGATGTGGATTGGGGCGATCTTAGCGATTTCTGCTTTAATCTGTTTGAAGTTCTCTAAATAAAGGTTAGTAATGGCTTCAGCAATGATTAAGTCTTTTTCGTCAGCGAGCTTTTTTAGTTCTTCAGCTTCGGCAGTGCTTTGGACAAAAGGTTTTTCACAGATGACATTTTTGCCATGTTCAAGCGCAGCTTTAGCAACTTCGTAATGAAGAAAGTTGGGTACAGCCACATAAACTGTGTCAACTCCAGGGTCGGCTAGCAATTTATCATTGTCGGTGTAAGTGCGGGCAATGTGATATTGCTGGGCTAAATCTTGCGCAATTTTTTCACTACGTTTAGTTGATGAAATGGCCGTAATCGTCATGTTTTTTATTTGGTCAGCGGTTGTTAAAAAATCGTGGACGATCATGCCGCTGCCGATAATTCCTAATTTCATTTTTGACCTACTTCTTTTTAGTATTAGTAGTTGGCAAATCTTTGGCGTTGGTTGCGGAAGTTGGGACTTTCAAGAAGTCGTGGCTGCCGAAGTTGCCGTAACTTTGACCAACCTTAACGTGCATTAATTTGCCTAGTTTTAAGTTAACAAAGACATTAAAGGTGGATAGTTTATCATCCTTAACAACAGCCTTTACATTCATTGATTGGTATTTGCCCAATTTTTGAATTTGCTTGAAAACCTTAGCTTGATTGGTGCTTTGTGCAGTAGTGTTAAAAATTGGTGCTGCCGCCTTTTTCATTAAAGCTTGATCAGTACTTTTAGCAGTTAAAGTGTAAGTATAAATACCATCTTTTTTGCTTTTCTTCATCTTATAAGCTGAAACTAACTGATCACTTGGGTTGGTAATCATGTGATTATTCATAATTGCATCAGTTAATTCAGCGTAATTGTGGCCAGTAAGTTTTTCAAGATCAGCCTTATACCAAGTGCTTTGCCCATTGATGTAAACATTATTGAGGTTAACCCATTCTTCATTGGAACTGGTTTTACCTTTATTGGTTGTTTGGTTAGTGATATGGTAAACCGTGTTTTTCCCACCAAAGGTAGTATTGGCTAAAGCTACTTGACTTGAAGTATCTGTTCCCAAGGTAACTGATTGAATAACTTGTCCAGATTGAAAGCCTTTCTTCATCTTTTGCACCACTTGAGTCTTGGTTAAAGCTGGCGCAGCTTTCTTTTCTTGTTTACTACAGCCCCCTAATAAAAAGAGGGCGGCGAAGGATAAGCCGATAATTGTTTTCTTTAATTTCATTTGCATTTCTCCTGTATGTTTCACTTAATTCTATTATAACTAAAAAGTCCGTTGCTCGTTGGAGTTACGGACTATTCTTTTACTTTATTTTGTATTAATTTTGCCTAAATCTACGGCCGATTTCTTGATAGAAGCAGGTACCGTCAACTTTTTGACTTGATTAATTTGATCAATCTGCATGGTGAAATTCTTTTTGTGTCCTTCATCCTTATAAGTAGAAGTCACATTAACATTTTTGATGTCGTAATTCTGATCTACGTTAATTTTGATTTCGTTGCTAATTGGTTTAACATCATCAAGATCGATGCCGATTAAAGCAGTAAAGGCAGAATCAGATACAATTGCGTTCCAAATTTTTTTGTTATTTCCTTTATAAGTAAGCAGATAATCATTGCCGTTTTGCTTTACCTTAAAATATTTTGCGTTAGGGATGAAAGGCATGAGTAATGTGCCGTTCAAATTGTCGGTAATGGCACCATAGGCACTAGCCTTAGACAACTTTGTCTTAAACCAACGCTGAGAATTGGTGCCTTTCATTTGGATATAGTTGCTTTTACCCTCAATCCACATTTTATAGTGATTAGAGCTGCTAGAAACATTAGCATAAATAATAGCTGGCTTTTTAGTATATTGGGCTTCGGCTTTTTGCAAAGACTTGCCATTGCTTAATTCATTCCAAGTAGCGTGCATTGAACTGAATTTCGTTTTTTCCGCACTGGTTAAAATCGTCTTGGCAGTAGGTAAATTAGCTGTCTTTTTTGAACCTGTCTTAGAGCAGGCCGTTAAAAAGAGTAATGCTAATAAAACGGTAATGATAATATTTTGATGTTTAAATTTCATACATAACTTTCTTTCATTAAATTTTTTCTTCTAGTATAGCAAGAATAACGTTACAAAATTGAAAAAACACGATTTTTTTAGTCTTAACTCTATGAAAAAATTTGTGAAATGTGTAAAATATGGATGAAACATTGAATTTTAAAAGGAGATATTTCATGTCAAAATTAGTTTTAATCCGTCACGGTCAAAGTGAATGGAACCTTTCAAACCAATTTACTGGTTGGGTTGACGTTAACCTTTCAGAAAAAGGTGTTGAAGAAGCTAAGAAGGCTGGCCGTTTAATCAAGGAACACGGTCTTGAATTTGACCAAGCTTACACTTCATTATTAACTCGTGCTATCAAGACTTTGCACTTTGCACTTGAAGAAAGTGGCCAACTTTGGATTCCAGAAACTAAGACCTGGAGACTTAACGAACGTCACTACGGTGCTTTACAAGGTTTGAACAAGAAGGCTACTGCTGAAAAGTACGGCGATGAACAAGTTCACATTTGGCGTCGTTCATACGATGTTTTGCCACCAGCTATTGATGATGACAACGAATTCAGTCAAGCACATGACCGTCGTTACGCAAACTTGGACCCACACATCGTTCCTAAGGCTGAAAACTTACACGTATGTCTTGATCGTGTAATGCCATTCTGGGAAGACCACATTGCTCCAGATTTACTTGACGGCAAGAACGTAATTATCGCAGCTCACGGTAACTCACTTCGTGCTTTGACTAAGTACATCGAAAACATTTCTGATGAAGACATTATGAACTTGGAAATGAAGACCGGTGAACCAGTTGTTTACACATTCGACGAAAACTTGGATGTTGTTAACAAGGAAAAGTTGGACGACTAATTTATTAAGTAGTTATTCACACAAATAGAACTTCGGCGTAAGTCGGAGTTTTTTTATGCACCAAAAAAGGCATCACCGTTAAGGGATGCCTTCTTTGTATCAACTTGCTCCAAAAACTATAATTATTTCTTTGATTTCATAATTTTTTTGGAACAACTTCATTATATTATAAATAAAGAAAGATCGCCATTTTTTTCTAAGAAAGTGGTGAAAATTGACAGTTGTATATGATAAGTGCTATTTTGAGTTACAGGAGTGTAGAAATTGGGAGAAAAATATGCAAACAATCGATAATTCTCTCTTTCAAGTCTCTGTCGATGAGAATGG
>OLPZ01000834.1_pt1 | contig 22718 bp, 22 predicted proteins | sample 1672711 | NCBI WGS metagenome assembly OLPZ01 (sample SAMEA3136716, study PRJEB25190) | human gut metagenome
CATTATCTATTTAATTAACAAAAAAATCTCTCAACATAATTTTCTAATCGTAAACAAATGAGAGAGAATACATAAAAAAAATTTGAAAATATCCAAAAAGATGACTCTTATAAACATACCTTCCTAATAGTATTCCATCATCATTCTTAAAATAGTTTATATCATTCAATGGAAAAATTATTGATCTTCGGTGTTGATGGGAGATTTATTTATCAAAATAAATTTATTCAAAATTCTGAAGAAAATGGATCGTACTTGTTTGATGATAAACGAGAAAAAATATATTCAATTTTGTTTAACGCTTCCTGCATTATAAGTTATCAAACTTCAAATCCCATAAAATATTTGTTTGGAAATCAAGTCACCATTTCCGATATTCCGTTCCTTGATTTGAAAAAAATATATCAAAATAAATCCAATATCATTCCTGTTGATGATGTTACATTAGCTGCAAAAAATATCGATTTATCGTTTTCTATTGATGATCGATCACTGAAAAACAAAGCAAAAGTAATTCAAATTCTTTTCGATTTTTCAGTTAAAGAATATCATAATTTTTCCGATTTTATAAAAGATACCCAGCTCGACTCGTTGGAAAATCTTTTGCCAACTTGGCACTTGGATGAATTCATGGAATCAAAAAAATAGCTCCTGTTTTTGAAAAAAATCAGGAGCTTTATTCGTCCCTCGGAGAGCTGGGTTTTAGGGTGTCCCTAAAGCGATTGGGTGAAATGGACCGATAAATTTTCCGTAAAAAGCGGGAAAATTTGAGGGGCATTTGGCCTTGCTCGCTATTTTTAAGCGACAAATATACAGAATTCAGGGTGGAGATAAATGAAAGTTGCAGGTGCAAAAACGCAAAAAGGGCAGAAATTTAAAGTAACATAAATTATGAAAGAAATGAGGTTTTAAAAATATGAAAAATACAAAAATATTGATATATGAAACGCCTATTCATGAATATTTTTTATCGATTAAAAAATATTATAATATTACATCTAATCAGATGGAAGGGTTCTTCTTAGATAATATTATAAAATCCCATCCGTATGAAAAAATGGTTTATAAAAGAAATTGTGTAGACTATATTTCACCACGAGGAATTGATTATGTTCAAGAGGTAATTCTGCCATATTATTATGAAATGTTAATTGACAAAAAAGGAAAAACATTTGATAAAAAGAAAAAGATATATAATTCATTGGATTTAAAATGGACTGAAAAATGGATCCATAAACTTTCAAACGGAGAAAAAAATATTGATAGTTTCATCCCTATGGAAGATAAAAGCACAAGATATATATTTAAAGAATATGATATTACATCATCTAAGTTTGATAAAATAAAAAGTAAATATCCTGAAATAAAATCTTGGAAAAAAGATGCTCAACTAAGAATAATTCCAAAAGAAAATATGAAACAATTATTCAAAGAATTTATGCCTGAAATTCTTTTAAAATATATTTCAAAATGGATCTATCGAAAAATACGAAACACCAAAGAAGAAACATTTGAAATAACGAAAAAATTATTTCCTGAAATGGAAAAACAAAAATATAAAATAAAACAAATAAATATGGAAAAAGAAAAAACAAAAATAAAGAAAAAGCCACAACTAATTAATATTAAGAAAAATTTTTCTAACATATTAACAGTTGTTGATTTAACAGATATTAAAAAAATTCTTGCAGATAAACATCCGCATGAAAAAATGATATATAAAATTTGGGATACTAATGAAAGTAATGCTGGTGAATTATACTTCACTATGCATGGTGCAGATTGGTACACCCGAATCTATTTGCGTATAAAATCAGAACAAAAAAATAAAATGTTTTACACTTCTTTAAATGAATTATTATTGGAAAAAGAATGGATGGAAAACTTGCTAAAAAAAGAAAATGTTCCATTAGATTCAGAATTAGATAATGAATATAACAAAATGATTTTCATATATCAATTGAAGACAAAAAATCATATGGAAAAAATTTTTAAAATATTAGGTGTAACTAAATCACTTAAAAAATTAACAAAAGAGGATTATATAAATGTAGAAAAAGAGTTTCCAACTTTAAAACTTCGAAGATATTCTTATTTGTTTTCAAAAACAGATGGATATAAAGAATCAATAATACAATTTATAAATCCTGTCAAAAACGAACATAAAAATATAGAATGGGAAGAAATCGATGATTGTCCTTCAGGTTGGTATTATGGAAAAATAATTAATAAACCTTATTATCATGGAAAAGGAAAATTAGAAGTTCTTGTCATTAATGTACAGCTTGACAATGGAAAAAAGATTAAAGTGAGAATACCATCTGTGTTGTATCGAAAAACAAAAATACAACTTTTATATGTAGCTCATATGTCGATTCGTTTCTTTATTGAGGATATAAATGTTGAAGGAGAACTTCACCATAGAGTGAAACAAATCATTCTTGGAAAACAAATTGGATTTATTCCAAATTGGGATGAGAGTCCAATGTATTATGTTCCAATACCATGTGTAGGAAAACCTAGAATTGAAGATATAGATACAAAATATTTAAAAGATGAATACAGAAAGAAAGAAGAGGAAAAAAAATATGCCATTAAATAAAATGACTTTTCACTGTTCAAAAGAAATGGAAGAAAAAATAAAGGAAAACGCATCAAAAAATAATATGTCTATTTCAAAATATATAAATAATATGTTATAAGATGAAGATATAAGATATCAAAACAAAATTAAATATATAAATGCAATAAAAAATATTTTGAAATATAAATGGGAAGATATCAATAAACTTATCGAACAATCTTCTTGCACAGACAACGAAAAAAATATTTTAAAAGAATCAATTAGAGAAATTCAAAATATTATAAAGGAGACAATATAATGCCGTATACAAAACGATTTCCGATTCGAACAGATCCAAAAAAAAGTTTAGAATATATTTTGAATGAAGACAAAACAAAATATGAACTTGAAGATGGATACAAAAAAAATATGTCAAGAGAATTAACATATATTACAAATGAAAATAAAACATGGAGAAGAGAAGAAGTATTTGGAACAAATGGCAATGAACGAAGATTATGCACGGGAATCAATTGCGATTGGAGAACGGCTAATGAAGAATTTTATTTACTGTCTAATCGTTATGGAAATAATGAAGATCGTGTGCAAGCGTATCATACGATTCAATCTTTTTCATGGGACGATAATGTCACTCCTGAACAGGTTCATGCAATGGGAATTCAACTTGCAAAAGAATTATATGGTGATTTTCAGTGTGTAGTAACAACACATTGTGATCGCGGGCACCTTCATAACCATATCTTGTAAAAAATTCGATAGCCAAAAATCAATATGGACGATATCAATACTATGTCGTACCAGATGATGAATACATCCTATACGATGAAAAAGGAAACGAAGTTCGTAGCATTGAAGCAAATGATATGGCAGAGTTGATCAATGAAACAAAAAATAATTTGAGCGATTTATATCATAATGAATCATCAGAAGCCAATAAAAATAGGAAAAATTTTGTCTTTACAGTTGATATTAAAATGTTTGATGAGGAACACGAAACATCGAATTCATATCGAATTCGTTTGCCGTATCAAAAAGAGTATATTGAAGTACCAAAAGAGAATACCGTATGGATAAAAGACGGCAAAACTTGTCAGGTCGTATTAAATAAAGATTCAAAAGTATCAATGTATAATGAAAAGAAAGAATACATCGGATTACAAAAGGTAAATGACTTAGAAAAGAATTTCGAAGAAAAGAAAAAAGAATTTAAAGATAGAAATGCATAAAAAATCGCAGCCGTCCAAGAATGGGCGGCTAAATTCTTTATTTTTGCATTAATGTAAAAAAAATAATTAGATTAAAAATCAAGAAAAAATAATAAAAGTATTAAAATGCACGTAAAAACGCAAAAAAGGCACTAAATCCGTCCAATAAGAATAGTGAGGACATAAAATCACTCTTGATTTTATGCATCCAAACGAAAGGAGGTCCATTTACATGAAAAACGAATTATCATGGAAAGAAAAATATGTTCTTTCTCTAAAAGAAAGTTACACATTAAAAGACATTATGATGTTAAGAAACTGCGGCATACCTACAGCTCGAGAAATCAGAAAAAATGCAATAAAGTACTGCTTGGAAAACAATCTTGAGTATTCTACGAAATCTGTTCCAAGTGAAGCGGTGCATCATGCAACGGGAAAAAACATTGAATACTATTACCAAAAGTACTCAATGTTAAAAAAAATTTTATAAAAAAAATAAAGTGATCGACTCTAAAAAAACATTATTTTCAAAACAAATCGAATTCTTAAATGTTAAAATACATGTGAAACTAATGTCGATCATCTTTTTTTAGAAAGAGGTGTACGATAATGTCAATTCATAAATATCATACTAAGAAGGGAGAATTTTGGTATGTAAAATACAAAAACAAAACAAAAAGAGGTTTCAGAAAAAAAAGTGATGCAATTAAATATGAAGCATGCGCTAAATTATATGACGAGGAAGTAAATACAAATCTTCTTTTTTATGATTTAATTGACGATTACTTAAAAAATGGAACTAAAAACATAACATATGGAACCTATCAGAAAAAGGAAGTTGTTATACGTAATGTGATTTTAAATTTCTGTCCAAACAAGAATATACATGATTTTTCCGAATTAGACTGTAGGAACTTTCGTAACGAATTAGAATCACTAAATTATTCGACGGCGTATAAGAATTATATTTTAAGAATATTCAAATCACTATTCAAATACGCAGTAAAGTTCTATGAGCTAAAAAAAGATCCTACTTATGTCATCGAAAATTTCCAAACTACTTTCGAAGAAAAAATGAAAAAAAAGGAAAATGCAGAATCATGTATTTGGTCTGAAGAAGAATTTGAAAAATTCATATCTTTTGTAGAAAATGATCAGTATAAAGCATTTTTTATTACGCTATTCTATACAGGAATGCGTTTGGGAGAAATACAAGCTTTACAATGGAAAGATTTTAAGAACGGAAAGTTGTCAATAACAAAATCTTTAACATCAAAAACTAATAAAGGTGCATATGAGATCAAAGAACCTAAGACAATCAGTAGCATTCGTACGATTTCTTTAGGAAACAATCTAACTTCCTATCTAGAAAAATATAAAGATTCCGTCAAGAAAACCCCTGGATTCAATGATGATTGGTTTATCTATGGAAATATAAATCCATTACCATCAACGACTATCACTCGAAATAAGGACAAGGCAATACAAAAAGCTGGAGTAAAGCGAATCACAATTCACGGTTTCAGGCATAGCCATGCGTCGAATCTGATAGCAAGTGGAATGAATATAGTCGCCGTGAGTAAACGTTTAGGTCATGAGAATGTAGAAATAACTTTAAAAGTTTATACACATTTACTAAAAGAAAATGAAGATGAAATTATAAATTATATAAATAATTCTTCTCACTGCATTCTCGCGGCAAAATAAAAAAAAGAAAAAGCCTTTATCTAAAGCGATAAAGGCTTGCTATTATTCAGTGGTGGTCTCAGTCGGAATCGAACCAACGACACAAGGATTTTCAGTCCTTTGCTCTACCAACTGAGCTATGAGACCACATGGTTGCGGGAGAAGGATTTGAACCAACGACCTCCGGGTTATGAGCCCGACGAGCTACCAGACTGCTCTATCCCGCGATGTGAATTAATTAAGATGGCGCAGAAGCTGGGATTCGAACCCAGGCGCCGCTCGCACGACCTACCGGTTTTCAAGACCGGACCCTTCAGCCACTTGGGTACTTCTGCATATGTATAATTGGTGGACCCTGTAGGACTCGAACCTACGACCCGCCGGTTATGAGCCGGATGCTCTGACCAACTGAGCTAAGGGTCCAAGTTAAACTCGTTGGTGGCTGGAGTGAGACTCGAACTCACGACCTTCCGGGTATGAACCGGATGCTCTAGCCAACTAAGCTACCCAGCCGAATTAAATAAAATAATGGTCGGGATGACAGGATTTGAACCTGCGACCCCTTGATCCCAAATCAAGTGCACTACCAAGCTGTGCTACATCCCGATATTTTTAGAAAAAAAATAAATGGCGCGCCCAGCAGGAATCGAACCCACAACCTTTTGATCCGTAGTCAAACGCTCTATCCAGTTGAGCTATGGGCGCATTTATTTCAACTGAGCTTTTGTGTCTCGCTCAGTGCCCATTAAATATACCATTACTTTAAAATGATTGCAAGCACTTTTTTTAATTTTTTTAATTTTTTTTATTTTCGTGTTTTTACACCTATATACGTAGTATAATTACCTATATATAAGTAAGAAGAAGGAGATTTATATCATGAGTAACATTGAATCAGTAAAAGGACACTTAATCGTATCTTGTCAAGCACTTCCAGATGAACCTTTACATTCATCTTTTATTATGGGACGTATGGCTAGAGCGGCTAAATGGGGAGGCGCAAAAGGTATTCGTGCTAATACTGTAGAGGATATTAATGAAATTCAAAAAGAAGTTGATTTACCAGTTATTGGAATTATTAAACGAGTATATGGGGACTGTCCAGTATTTATTACACCTACAATGAAAGAAATCGATGAATTGATTGAAGGGGCACATCCAGAAATCGTTGCCTTAGATGCAACTTGTCGTGTTCGTCCAGATGGAAGAACTTTAGATGAATTGTATGCGGATATTCGTGCTAAGTATCCAGAACAAAAATTAATGGCAGACTGCTCTACATTAGAAGAGTGTCTTCATGCCGCTCAATTAGGCTTTGATTTTGTAGGAACAACATTAGTTGGATATACAGAAGAAAGCAAGGGCGACAAAGTTGAAACAAATGATTTTGAGTTAATGCGTAAATATTTAGAACAATCAAATGTACCGATGATTGCTGAAGGAAATATTGATACACCAGAAAAAGCACGCCGTGTATTAGAACTTGGATGCTTTAGTGTTGTAGTAGGATCTATTATTACTCGTCCTCAATTAATCACAAAACGATTTGTAGATTGCATTGAGGGATAAGTATGTTAAAGAAGGAACAATTAGAAAAATTATTAGAGCGTTGTATGGCTTCTTCTTGTGATTTTGCCGAAATCTTTGAAGAAGAAGGTACAACTGAATCTTTATCCATGTTAAATGGAAAATTAGAAGATACAAATGTATTGATTCGCGCTGGTATTGGAATTCGTCTATATAAAGGTGTGCAATCTGTATATGGATACACAAATGAAACAAGTGAAGAATCATTAAATGCCTTAGTGGATGATTTGCGTGGAGGTTTTGGCATAGAATCTAAATCTGTATCGATCTCTTTGGTTGAAGAAACTCATGAAAATCTTCATCCCATCAAGGAAAATCCTGTAGAAGCTTCATTAGAATCTAAAGTTGCTTTAATGGTACGTGCAAGTGATGCGGCTAAGGCATATTCAGATCAAATTCAAAAAGTATCTGTAGGGTTGGCAAGTGTATGCCAAAATGTTCAGATTTCAAATAGTGAAGGAAGACTTGTACATGATACAAGAATTCGTTGTCGTATGTCTGTATCCTCTTTTGCCCAAGATGGCCAAAACTTACAATCTGGTTATGAAGCACCAGGTGCAAGTAAAGGCTTAGAATTCTTTGAAGAAAGAACTCCAGAATCTATTGGACAAGAAGCAAGTCGTATTGCATTAGTATTATTAGAAGCGAAAGATTGTCCATCGGGGAAAATGCCAGTCATTATTGATAATGGCTTTGGCGGTGTTATTTTCCATGAAGCTTGTGGACATGCTCTAGAAGCAAGTTCAGTCAGTAAAAATCAGAGTGTATTCTGTAATAAATTAGGTCAAAAAGTCGCAAGTGATAAAGTTACAGCTATTGATGATGGCACAATTCCAAATGCGTGGGGCTCACAAAACGTCGATGATGAGGGTAATCCCCAACAAAAACGTGTATTGATTGAGAATGGTATTTTAAAGAGTTATATGATAGACCGCTTGAATGGTCGAAGAATGGGTCTTGAATCGACTTCAAGTTCGCGTCGTCAGTCTTATAAATTTGAAACAACTTCGCGTATGACAAACACATATATTGCGGCTGGAAATGATGATTTTGATGAAATGTTTGAAGGAATCAAGCGAGGACTATACGCAAAGAAAATGGGTGGTGGAAGTGTAAATCCACAAACCGGAGAATTTAACTTTGCCGTATTAGAAGGTTATTTAATTGAAGATGGCAAGATTTCCTATCCAGTAAAAGGAGCTTCTTTAATTGGTAATGGTGCAGATATCCTATTTAATATTGATCGTGTGGGTAAAAACTTAGAGCGCGGACAAGGTATGTGTGGCTCTAGTTCGGGTTCAATTCCTACAGATGTAGGTCAACCGGCCATTCGTGTTTCACAAATTACAGTAGGAGGTACGGCCAATGAATAAACAAGTATGGATTGAAAAAGCAATTGGCCTAGGTATTCAGGAATTTGAAATCTATCAATCTACAACGGTTGAAAAAGAAATGACTTGGTTTCAAGGACAAATGGATACTTTAGTATCCAGTAAAGTGACAGGTACAAGTATTCGTGGAATTGTAGATGGAAAAATGGCCAATATGGCATTGGAAGAAATAGATGATTCTATGTGTGAAACTGTTTTAAAATCATTGATAGAACAAGCACATATTATTTCAAATGAAGAAACCGATTCATTAAGAAAACCAGAACCAATTGAGTACGTAAAAAAAGATGTGACTTGGAATATGGCTAGTACAGAATATGTGAAGAATATTCTTCAAAGCTTAGAAGCTAAGATTCTAGCCTATGATCCACGTGTCATTCAAGTTGGATATTTAGGATATAGCCAAGGCAGTGGAAGTCGCAGTATTGTGAATAGCTTAGGCATGGATGTACAAGATGCAGATGAAATGCAGTACATTGTTGCCAGTGTTGTCGTTAAAGAAGAGGAAGAAGTCAAGGATGCAAGTTTAGTTGAAGTTGTATATGACTTTGAACAATATGATTTAGATTCATTTGTTTCTCGTGTTTGCGATAAAGCTTTAAATAAGTTGAAGGCCACACCAATTCCAAGCTGTACATGTCCAATCATCTTTGAAAAGGATGCGATGACATCTTTATTTGCTGCCTTTACTGGTTTATTTAATGGGGAATTAATGTATAAGGGAATTTCACCTTTAAAAGATAAGTTTAACGAACAAATTTTCTCTGAAAAAATCACAATTATTGATAATCCAAAGAATATGGATTGTTTAAGTATTGCCAATTTTGATGATGAGGGGTGTCCAACTTCTTCAAAAACTTTGGTGGACCATGGAAAATATGTTATGATGCTTCATGACACAAGAAGTGCCAATCGAATGCATACAAATAGTACAGGAAATGGCTTTAAATCGGGCTATGCATCTAGCGTAAGTGTACAGCCAATGAATTGTTACATTGTACCGGGAAATGATAGTTTTGAGGATTTGTGTACAAAAATTAAGGATGGCTTTGTCGTACAGAATTTAGCGGGCCTTCATGCTGGACTTGATTTTGTTTCTACAAACTTCTCACTACAATGCTCAGGCTTCTGGGTAAAGGATGGTAAAAGAGATAAGAATGTTACTTTGGTTACCGTCGCAAATAATTTCTTAAATATGATGAAACACGTAATTAGTGTGGGTAACGATTTAGATTGGAGTTATCACCAGGTTATAAGTCCAAGTATCGCATTTGAAGAGTGTACAATTTCAGGGGAATAAATATGGTAAATGAATTTAAAAATGAAAGACTACTAGAAACATTAATTGTATTTAATAGAGAAAAAACAGATTCAGCATTTAGAAACTTGTTGGATGCGTTTATTTCGACTAATTTTCTAATTCCAGCACAATGGGATAAAGATCCTTCTCGCGATGAAAAGGGAGTCTTAGTCTTTGAACCAAATACACAATTCCAATTGTCTTTGATTCAAAATGATAAGGGAGATAGTTTCTTTCCTGTCTTCTCAAGTATGGATCAATTGAAAAAGTGGGATCAGGATAGTGAAATCCATTCCTTGGTTATGACATATAATCAATATATGCCATTTGTGAAGATGGCATTAAACCAGATTCATGGCATTGTGATCGATCCATTTGGAGCGAATGTTTTATTAGACTGCAACTTATTGGTTGAACTTGATAAAAGTCGTGGTTCACAAGTGAGTGAAAATCCAATTCATAAAGGAGATAGTTTAAAGCTTCGTGATCCTATTTCAAGTGTAACAGAACTTCAAAGAGCTATCTGTGAATTTGGTGACTCTCACCCAGACATTCTTTCTATTTATTTGAAAGAAAGAATTGTCAAAGATCAGCCTAGCCACTGGTTCTTAGTTGTGGATATGATTAATGATGATAAACAAACAATTCAAGATTTAGGAAACTTCTGTACGCCTGTAAGTTATGGAAAAGGTTTTGAATTCATGTTTGGAAGTATGGAACTTGCCAAGAAAATTATGGCGGATACAATTCCAACATATGTAAAGGTTACAAAGTAATTAAGGTGCAATTCAGCACCTTTTTCTAATATAATAGAAGTATGAAATTGCCTGAATATATATTAGAAATCATTCAAAAAATAAATGATATTGGATATGAAGCGTATGTGGTAGGTGGATGTGTACGTGACTATTTACTAGATCGACCAATTCATGATTATGATATTTGTACAAGCGCCAAACCTGAAGTGATATTAAATCTATTTGATCGAAGTGTGGGAACAGGACTCAAACATGGAACGGTAACGGTTTTATCGAATTCACCCGTTGAAATCACAACCTTTCGTTTAGAGAGTGAATACAAGGATCATCGTCATCCAGATAGTGTGAAATATGTTTCAACAATTGAAGAAGATTTATCAAGACGTGATTTTACTGTGAATGCGATGGCATATCATCCAAGTCGTGGTTTGATTGATCCGTATGGAGGTCAATTTGATCTTAAAGCTAAAGTCATTCGATGTGTGGGTAATCCAGATCGAAGATTTAATGAAGATGCTCTAAGAATGTTGCGTGCCTATCGTTTTTGTGCAAAACTAGGCTTTTCGATGGATGAAACAGTAAAAAAATCCATCGATACAAATGCATCTTTGATTCAATATGTATCTATAGAAAGAATCATACATGAATTAAAAGAAATCATGGAAACAAATCCACAAGTATTGGCCGATATGACACTTCTTTTAAAGCCTGTATTTAATGAGTTGGATTTGGCATTGAGGTGTAGTCAAAACTCAATCTATCACTATACCGATGTCTTGCATCATACTTTAGATGCGATGTGCTATTTAAAACCATATGATGAAACTTTGGCCTTTGCGCTATTATTCCACGACCTAGGCAAAATACAAGTAAAGACAACCGATTCGAATGGAAAGGATCATTTTAAGCATCATGCGAAGGTAGGAAGTGAATTATCTAAAGAGCTTTGTCGACGCTTTAAACTTACAAATGAACAAAGAAAGTGGATTCCATTCTATGTTTTGCATCATGATGATAAATTTACCTGTGATTTAGATTGTATTTATAAGTATCGTGTTACATATCATTTGGATGAAGAACACTTGTTGAACTTACTTCAAATTCGCTATTGTGATGCGATGGCCCATTCTGAATTGGGACAAAAATCAGCTAAAAATGTAGAACTTTTCTATGCGTATTACATTCAAAATAGAAATCGCTGTATGAGTATATCTCAACTTGCATTGAATGGAAAAGATATTATAGAAGCTACAAATTTAAGAGGAAAACAGATTCAAGAAGCTTTGAATATGTGTTTAAAATACGCTTTTTATCATCCGGAAAAGAATAGGAAAGAAGAATTATTAAATATATTAAAAAATGAGTTATGATTGTTCATAACTCATTTGTGCTAATGTCTTTTTAAAGTTTTTAATAAACAATGTTACTGTTGTGCTTACCGCAATAAAGTCTGCGATTGGTTCTGCAACAAATACCGCAAAGATATGATTGGATAAGATGTTTGGTAAGATAAAAATCAATGGAATTAAGACAATGATCTTTCTAAAGATAGCTAAAAATACTGAAATCTTGGCGTTTCCAAACGCAATGAAGGTTTGTTGGCAAGAAATCTGAAGTCCCATCAATAATACGCATGCCATATAGATACGAATGGCCCAGCTTGCCATTGCCATCAAGTCTGAATCGTTTGTGAAAATAGAAATAAATACTTGAGGGAATAATTCCACTAGAATCCAGATGATACTTGCGTATGTGAAACAACATAGTGTTTGAAGTAGAAAGCCTTTTTTAACGCGCTGGCCATTTTTAGCACCAAAGTTGTAACTGATGATGGGTTGTCCACCTTGCGTTAATCCTTGTATTGGCATCATCGCAAACTGCATAACACTCGTTAGAATGGTCATACTTCCAATCGCAACGTCCCCACCAAATTTAGAGAGTTGCATATTGAAACATAAAGAAATCAAGCTTTCTGTTGACTGCATCACAAAAGGTGCGATGCCTAAAGCTAAACTAGGAAATAATAGGCTTGGTACGATTTTAAAATTTTCTTTTCTTAACTTAAGAACCGTCTGTTTACCACTCAAGAAATGAATGACCCAGATTGCACTGATAGCTTGCGAAATAATAGTAGCTAGTGCAGCTCCTTTTACGCCCATATTGAATCCAAAGATAAAGATAGGGTCTAAAATAATGTTTAAGATAGCCCCAATTAAAACGGTCATCATACTTGTTTTAGAGAATCCCTGACAAGAAATAAAGGCATTCATCCCAAGTGTCATTTGGACAAAAATGGTTCCTAAGGCATAAATACCCATATATTGTTTGGCATATACAATTGTTGTCGAACTTGCCTGGAATAATTGTAGTAATGGTGTTTGAAAAGCTAATAAACATACAGTTAGAGTTAATGAAATCATAATCAATGCGATAAAACAATTTCCCATGATTTTTTCAGCTGTCGGATTATCTTGTTTACCCATATATATACTAGCTCTTGGGGCACCTCCCATACCGACTAAACACGCAAAGGCGGATACAATCATTATAATTGGTAAACAAACGCCTACGCCTGTTAGGGCGATGGCCCCTACATCTTGAATGTGACCAATGTACATGCGGTCAACTACATTATAGAGTAAGTTAACAATTTGACTTAAGATGGCAGGAACTGCCAACATAAAGAGTAACTTACCAACTTTTTCATGTCCCAAATCCACTTCGGACGCTATTGTGAATTTCATTTTATTTTGCTCCTTCTATTTTTTCATTCATTTTATTCATTGTATCAATCATACATTGAATATCTTTTGTGGGAATATCCTTGAATAAAACTTGATTGATTTTATCAATCTCAATAGAGATTTTTTCTAATATAGGAATCGCTTCTTCTGTTAATTCAATATAAGAAATCCTTCTGTTTTCTGAAACTTTCTTCATTGTGATCAATCCCTTTTGTGCCAAACTTGTTACACTTCGAGAAACCAAAGCTTTTGAAACACCGAGTACAACACGAAGCTGTGTGCTTGTTGTAATGGATGTGTTGTTTTGTAGTAAAATCAGAATTGAGATTTCGTTGGGGGAAAACGTGTATTCTGAAAATCGATCTTTGATTTGTTTACCGTAATATTCACGCAATCGATTGGATAAACGTAAAAATTCTTCTATAGTCAACATATACCCTCCTAATGTTTACTTGTGAACAGTTCAATTGTAAACAAGTGGAAGTATTCTGTCAACGAATAGTTAAAAAATATGATGTACGATAATTGACTACACAAATAATGTGGATATAATTAGACTGATTAGGGAGGGATATGCATGACGTTAAAAGAGTTAAAAATAGGACAGAGTGCATTGATTAAGGCTGTTGGAGGAACGGGTGCATTAAGACAACACTTTCTAGATATGGGAGTTATACCTGGAGCCGAGGTTACAGTTGTAAAGTTTGCGCCTATGGGCGATCCAATGGAACTACAGATTCATGGTTATGAATTATCGCTTCGTTTAGATGAAGCTGAAAAAATATTGGTTGAATTAATTGATGAGAGAACACGAAAGCATGAGAGTGCAGAAAATATAAATAACACCGTTCACCCTGGTTTAGGTGAAGATGGTAAATATCATGTAAAGGCAGATGAACATCCTTTGCCGGAAGGAACTTGTTTAACATATGCCTTGGTAGGAAATCAAAACTGTGGAAAAACCACTTTGTTTAATCAATTAACAGGATCGAATCAACATGTTGGAAATTTTCCGGGTGTAACCGTCGATCGAAAGGATGGTCCAATCAAAGGGTATCCAAATACAATGGTGACAGATTTACCGGGTATTTATTCGATGTCACCTTATACGAGCGAAGAAATTGTATCGCGTAATTTTGTGTTAAATGATAAGCCTAAGGCTATCATTAATATTGTAGATGCCACAAATATTGAGCGAAATCTATATTTGACTATGCAACTTTTAGAAATGAATATTCCGATGGTTATTGCACTTAATATGATGGATGAAGTTGCCAACAATCAAGGTTCGATTGATATCAATGGTATGGAGACTATGCTTGGTGTACCAGTTATACCTATTTCTGCAGCCAAAAACCAAGGTGTAGATGAATTGATTGAACATGCGATTCATATCGCAAAATATCAAGAAAGACCAGGCCGTTTAGATTTTTGTGGAGAAGATGATTTTGGTGGAGCTGTTCACCGTTGTATTCACTCCATCTGTCATTTGATTGAAGATCATGCCAAAAAGGTAGATATTCCTTTGCGGTTTGCGGCCAGTAAGATTATTGAAGGCGATAATTTGATTCTTGATCGTTTGGATTTAGATGATAACGAAAAAGAAATGATTGAGCACATTGTGCTTCAAATGGAAAAAGAGCGTGGACTCGATCATAGTGCGGCCATTGCGGATATGCGTTTTTCCTTTATTGAAAAGGTTTGTGAACAAACCGTAGTAAAACCTAAAGAAAGTAAAGAGCGTGTTCGAAGTGAAAAAATTGACCGTATTTTAACGGGTAAATATACCGCAATTCCTATGTTTATTGGAATAATGCTGCTTGTATTCTATCTAACATTTAATGTGGTTGGTGCATGGCTTCAAGGCTTATTAGAACTAGGTATTGATTGGATCACACAAGTAGTGGATGCATGGATGACAAGTGCTCACGTAAGCTATGCTGTACATAGTTTGGTGATTGATGGTATCTTTGCAGGTGTAGGTTCTGTCTTATCTTTCTTACCAATCATTGTGACACTATTCTTCTTTTTATCTATGATGGAAGATAGTGGATATATTGCGCGTGTAGCCTTCTTTATGGATAAACTATTAAGAAAGATTGGGCTGTCAGGAAGAAGTATCGTTCCTTTATTGATTGGATTTGGTTGTACGGTACCAGCCGTTATGTCGACACGTACTTTACCAAGTGAAAGAGATCGTAAGATGACGATTTTATTGACGCCATTTATGTCTTGTACCGCAAAATTACCTATTTATGCCTTCTTTGTGAATGCATTCTTTCCAAAACAAGGCGGCCTAGTTATGACAGGACTTTATGTTTTGGGCATTGTCGTAGGTATTTTAATCGCATACTTATTTAAAAATACTTTATTTAAAGGTGAAGCTGTTCCATTTGTGATGGAACTTCCAAACTATCGGTTGCCTGGATTAAAGAATGTGAGTCAATTGCTGTGGGAAAAGGCGAAGGATTTCTTACAAAAAGCCTTTACAGTTATTTTTGTGGCAACTGTACTTGTGTGGTTCCTACAAAGCTTTAATCTACAATTCGATATGGTCAAAGATTCAAGCCAAAGTATTTTGGCAATGGTAGCCGGATGGATTGCTCCTATATTTGCACCATTAGGACTTCAAGATTGGCGTATTGTGACATCTTTAATTAGTGGATTTATGGCTAAGGAAAGTGTTGTTTCTACACTACAAGTATTATTTGTAGGTGGTTTACATAGTGCATTAACTACACTATCAGCTGCTTCTTTACTTGTATTCTGCTTGATTTATTCACCATGTGTGGCGGCTATCGCATCTATTAAACGAGAACTAGGCGCAAGATGGGCAATCGGTGTAGTTGCATGGCAATGTGTACTTGCATGGATTTTAGCTTTTGTAGTTCATGTGATTGGCTCTGTATTATAAGTAGCTTTAATGCTACTTTTTTTTTGAAAACATATGGTTTATAATTTTTCCATATCTAAGGGAGGGTGTTTACTTATGTATAAGTTAATTGCGTGTGATTTAGATGAAACTTTGATCAAACCTGATCGAACAATTGATTCTAGAGATATTGAGGCCATTAAGAAATTGAAAGATTTAGGTGTTAAATTTGTGTTGGCTACAGGAAGAGGCTATAACACAGTTCAGGGTACACTTAAGGAATTGGATCTTTTTGATGAAGCCAATCAATATGTGATTTCATATAATGGTGGGGCTATTACGGAAAATAAAGACAATCGACTTTTGCATTTTGAAGGTATTTCTTTTGAGAAAGCTGAAGAATTATATAAGCGCGGATTAAAGTATGATGTAGTCATTCATGTATATACGCATGATGCAGTATATGCATATAATTTAACGGAAGATGAAAAAAGATATGTGCAGAATCGTCAGGAAATGATTGAGGTATTTGATCAAAATTTGGATTTTTTAAAGGGGCAAGAAATTGTAAAAGTATTATATACAAATACGGATTTTGACTATCTTCAAAATATTGATCGTGATCTAAAGGATATTACATTTGATATGGATGTTTCATATTCAAGTAATCGTTACATTGAATTTAACCATAAGGGTGTAAATAAGGGGGCTGGACTAAAAAAACTAGCCGATCTGTTACATATTGACATTCAGGATACGATTGCGATTGGGGATAACTATAACGATTTATCTATGATCAAGGATGCTGGTTTAGGTGTGGGAGTACAAAATGCTGCACCTGGTATCAAGCCGGATTGCGACTATATCACAACGGCTACTTGTGAAGAAGGTGCTGTTTGTGAAGTCATTGAAAAATTTGTATTAAAAGGAGAGTAAAATGAAGAAACTCATTCAATTATATGTTTCTTGGTTTAAAATGGGTCTATTTACTTTTGGTGGTGGATATGCCATGTTGCCAATGATTCAAAAGGAAGTTATTGAAAAATATCATTGGGCTACAGAAGATGAAGTCATGGACTATTATGCGATTGGCCAATGTACACCTGGTGTTATTGCGGTCAATACATCCACTTTTATTGGATACTACCAAGCTGGAATTCCAGGAGCGATCGCCGCTACTCTAGGTGTAGTTACTCCATCCATCATCATTATTAGTGTGATTGCAGGTTTGATCACAAACTTTTCAAGTTTAGCCATTGTTCAACATGCCCTAAATGGAATTCGTGTAGCTGTATGTATGTTGATGATCAATGCGGTATTAAAATTAGGGAAGGGCAATATTAAAAATAAGATTGGTTTCTTGATTTTTGCGGTAGCTCTTATTTTTGCGATGTTTACTAAAGTATCTACGGTGTTACTTGTGATTGGTGCTGGTATTGCGGGTGTTGTCTTTTCTAGAATAGGGTGGTTAAAGAAAAATGCCTAAATTGTTGTTGATGTTTTTAGAATTTTTTAAAACAGGCCTATTTGCGGTAGGAGGAGGCCTTGCGACCATTCCTTTCTTAAGAGAGATTGGGGTTCGTTATGGCTGGTATACTATGAGTGATCTATCCACAATGATTGCGGTTAGTGAATCTACACCAGGTCCAATGGGCGTCAATATGGCTAGTTATGTAGGTTTTAGTCAATATGGTGTATTAGGTTCCATTGTGGTAACACTCGGTTTGGTTTTACCAAGTTTGATTATTATTTGTATCATTGCCAATTTCTTAGAAAAATTTAAAGAGGCGAAGCTTGTTCAACAAATCTTTGCCGGATTAAAACCTGCCGTAGTTGCTTTTATTGCCGTGGCTACCATTGATATTTTGGTGACAACTTTATTTGGTGATTATACTTTCTCAACATTTCATTGGAAGCAGTTTATTTGTCTATTCGTATTGTTGGCATTGAGTAAGTATAAACCTAAATTACATCCAATCTGGTTTATTGTAGCTAGTGCGGTTGTAGGAATTGTATTCGCATTTTAAGTCATAGGGAAACTTATGGCTTTTTTCTTTTAGGTAAAATAAAAAGCAATGTCCGGGCTTGACATTGCTTTAGGGAGAGGAAAATTATTAAGATAAAAATGTATCTTGAGTTTATAGGGTTGAATAATTTTCCAAAGGGTTAATCATAAGATAAGGCATTTCTTATGACACTTAAAATATATAGTTTTTTTGAATGTCACGCAATGAACACATATTTTGATTTGTACATTATTATGTGTGTAATCTTTTTGTAGTTTGTGTTAAGCTATTAAGTAGAAGGAGATGATTTTAATGTGTACCGCATTAAGCTTTAATCAGTTTTTTGGAAGGAATTTAGATTATGAATTTTCATATGGAGAACGAGTAGCTGTTACGCCACGCAATTATGATTTTCATTTTAGACATTTAGATAAACATGAAAGTCATTATGCTCTGATTGGAATGGCCCATGTATTTGAAGAGTATCCATTATATTATGATGCCATGAATGAGAAAGGCTTGGGAATGGCTGGATTAAACTTTGTTGGGAATGCAAAGTTTTATGAAGCAAAAGAAGGTAAAAACAATGTGGCTGCCTTTGAATTTATTTCTTGGATCTTATCGCAATGTGCAAGTGTCAAAGAGGCAAGAGTCGTATTAGAAAATACAAATGTTTGTGCCACACCATTTAATGAACACTTCCCAGTAGCTGAATTACACTATATGATCAGTGATGAAAATGAAAGCATTGTCGTGGAGTGTATGGAAGATGGTATGCATGTATATGATAATCCTACGCATGTTTTGACAAACAATCCGCCATTACCTATGCAGTTGTTCCGTTTGAATGACTATATGTATTTATCAAACAAACAGCCTGAAAATAACTTTGGATTGGATTTAACTGCTTATTCACGTGGTTTTGGAGCTATGGGACTTCCGGGTGATTTATCGAGTGGATCAAGATTTGTGCGTGTTGCCTATACAAGAGCCAATGCGACGAGTGATAAGAATGATTTAAGCCAATATTTCCACATTATTGGTAGTGTGGAACAACAAAAAGGTCTTTGTGAAGTGGAACCAGGAAAGTATGAATATACAATTTATACGTCTTGTTGCGACTTAAGAAATGGAATTTACTATTATACGACATACAATAATCGTCAGATCAGTGGTGTGAATATGTTTAATGAGGATTTAGATGGTGAAACACTTATTTCTTATCCAACAACTGAAGAAGAAATGGTTCACATGCAAAATTAGTTTAAAAGGAGAAAATAATAGGACTTTTAGGTGAAACAAAACCAGTTAAAAAAACCAATTTTAGGAGTTTCTTTATATCCGGAACAAGAAACCATGAAGGAAATTGAAGGCTATCTAACAATGGCAAGCCATTATGGCTTCACAAAAATCTTTACAAGTATGTTTAGTGTTCCGGGCACAAAAGAAGAAGTGTTTGATCATTTTAAAAACTTTTGTGATTTAGCTCATAAACATGGAATGAAGGTATCTGGTGACTGTAACACCGCATTCTTTAAGAAAATGGGGCAAATCCAAAGAATTTCTCAACTTGCCACAATTTCTATCCAGAACGCTATACGGCATCCGACTTAGAAAGTATTCGCTCCATCAATAAAGAATTGGCAACTTTGGGTATTCCTAGTGCTGTCTTTATTTCTAGTAATGAAGACAATACACATGGATCATGGCCAGTACATGATGGACTTCCAACTGTTGAAGATCACCGTTGGATTCCAGCTGAATAGCAGGTTCATCATTGGATTGCGGTAGGTGATGTGGATGATATCATCTTCGGAAATGCTTTTGCGAGTGAAGAAGAATTTAAAGCAATTGATCAAGTGATGTACCAAGCTTATGTCAATATACCAAAACCAGTAGGACAAGACTACTTGGCAGAGCTTCTTCCTCATGGAGATGTAGAAAGAGTTCCATTTAAAGTCGTGTTAGATGATGGTGTCACAGATTTAGAAAAAGAAATTGTCTTTGATAGTGTATATCACCAATGTGGAGAAACACCATACTACATGATTCGTTCTCGCTGGACAAGAATATTCTACGGTAAAAAGAATATTCCGGAAAGAAAAATAGATGAAGAATACTATCATCGAGGAGATGTAGTCATCGTAAATGACAATTTGGCTCATTATCGTGGTGAAGTGCAAATTGTATTAAAAGATATGAAGGTGGATGGTCAAAGAAATCGTATTGGTCGTATTCCAGAAGACGATCATATTTTATTGAATGGAGTAAAAGCTGGCAGAAGTTTTGTTTCATGAATTAGTAAATAGAGCCTACTGGAAATATTCTGCGTAGACTTTTATGATAATTCATAAGTTGTTTTTACGTTTTTATCATTGGAATTACGGTGATGGTGGCAATGATTTATAGATGTTGTCGATGTTTGAACATTCGTATGCGCCTTGCACAGCTTTGGAAGAGGTCCTTATTATGAGTACAGTGTGGCTCGAAATATGTTGGAGGCTTTGGCAAAACAAAAATAATTTGTTTCATTTCATTTAAAACGTGTTAAGATAATGGAGGATGCTTGTTGAAAGTATCTAAATCCATTATTCTTAGCAGAAAGGGAGGTTTTTAGCGATGCCTCCTTTTTTGCGTTTCATAATAAAAAGCCTACTGGAAATGGTTCCATGTAGGCTTTTCTAATAGTTCATAAGCTGTTTTTGCGTTTCTAACGTTTGTGTTAGAGAATTTATCGAATAATTTATAATTGTTGAGTCTGATCATTAATTTTTTATCGGTTCTAGGAAAATGAAGTGGGAATAATTTATCAAATCTTTCGCTTTCACTGATTAGAATGGATGTTACTTCATTGTTGATAGATAAATAACTTAGAAGATCTTGAATGGCTTGTGAGTCAAAGTAAACTAAAACTTCTACATGAGCCTGATTGTCTTTTGTGGAATATATCGCAAATCCTTTCGGTTGTTTATCTTCATTAACCATTGTGACAATGGATTTTTTTAAGCTTTTATGATATTGAATAAGATTGTTGAATTCATCTTCACTTAATAGAATACTGCCATCAAAATACTGCATGAATTGGAAATATAATGTGTATAAGTTCTCTGCTTTTTGTTTTACATGATAAGGATTACCACTTCTGCATAATGGAGCTCCAATCCAATATTCTTTTGTGTTTGAAATGTGTTGAAAGCTTTTTGCCTCAAATAATTTAGGCATGTTTGTATATGTGATGGTTAATAAATCGTTATAGGTAGCTTGCGAAATGGCAGCATCTAATAAGTTAGAAAATTGTTTTCTTTGTCTATAATCTGGTAAAGTTGCAGCCATACCAATCACAGATACGCGTATTTGTCGATCTAAAAACATCATAGTTCTTTTTGTGACTTGAAGACAAGAAGTAATCTTATCGTCTTGCCAGAAACAGAACATGTGTTGTGGATCATATTGATATTTTATCCAGGCATCGATTTCTTTTTTATCCATATTAAATGCGGATTTAATCAACAAGTCTTTGATTTGTGCATCATATCCAACACTATTGTGACATATCATTGTTTATCTCCATCTTCTTCGTGTTCCGTATATTCAACATCAATAGCTCCATGTTTTGGAGTTGATTTTGGTTGTTCATTTTGGCTTTGTGTACTGCGATAAGTGTGAACGTGTACATGCCTTCTTCCTGTAAATAGGGAAATAATCCAGAAGAAAATGATGATTGGTAAAATAAATGGAAGTAGCCAGCTTGCTAGGGTTCCAAATATAAAGATAATCACAAAAAAGGCAATAAGAGTAAGAATACTATCCATAAAGGCACCTCGCTTTTCTAAAGTATATCATATTCATAGTATGCGGATTAAATAACGCATTCGGTTTCAATGTCTTGTATGTATTGAATTTTTATTTTTCCATTTGTGAGTTCCATTAAATCTTTAGAAATATCTTCTAGAACAAGGAAATGATAGACAACATCTTCTTCATATTGTTGTTCAATAACTTCAATGTTTTGTGTTCTAAAGTAATGGTCAATTTTTCCAATGAGATCATAAGAAAAATGAATTTGAAATTCTTGAAGTGTAGTTACAGTTGTCAGTGTTGCCACTTGTAAAGCTTGGGAAATACTCGAACTATAGGCTCTTACAAGTCCTCCAGTTCCAAGCTTGATTCCTCCAAAATAGCGTACTACAATGGCTAGAATATCTTGCATATCATTATGCATCAACACATCTAACATAGGGTGACCTGCTGTCTGACTTGGTTCTCCATCGTCGTTAGATCGCATAATGTTTCCTATTATCATAGCTGTACAATGATGATTGGCATTGGGATGTTCTTTTTTTATAGCTTTTAAAAAGTCTTTTGCCTCTTGTTCATCCTGTGTTCTATGAAGGTAGGTAATAAATTTACTTTTTTTAATTTCTATTGTATTTATACAATCATTTTGAATTCTTGGCATAGTTGTATTGTAGCAAAGAATAGCTATATTCTACAAGTTTAGTAGAAAAGAAACCATTCTAGTGTTGGCGCCTAGAATGGTTTCTTTTGTTTATTATTATTTTTGGGAGAGAGATATGAATATTGG
>OLPZ01000844.1_pt1 | contig 22610 bp, 13 predicted proteins | sample 1672711 | NCBI WGS metagenome assembly OLPZ01 (sample SAMEA3136716, study PRJEB25190) | human gut metagenome
CAAAGCAGCAATGAGTTGATCAGATGTGTAAATCTTCATACCATCAATCAACTTTAAATTCTAATTTGTTTCTATCTTTATTTCTTAATTATACACGGGATTTGAAGCTTTTTCTACTTATCTATTGTTCTAAAATCTCTCTCAAAAAAAATAATTAAAAAAATTTATAAAAAATAGGGTGTCAAAAGCCTGAGCAATTCCAAATAAGTGAAGGGAGTAATTCCAATCAACAAAAATGGAACGCCTTCCTTTGAAATTTAAAACTGAATATACAGGTCACTAAGACGTTAATTCTGATGATAGCCACCTTATCGGGTACGCCATAACTTTTGTGGATGCAGAACAGCGAGAACTCCCGGTATGAGTGTCAGGTTGCTCCTGACATGGCGATGACAGTCAGAAAGATAATGATACTTCTCTAAGGAGCTGGCGGAGTACCCGGCAGAGGTTAGAATCCTATGATACAGATCAGCAGTCTGTTCCTTAGTGGCTTCCCATGAGCGATACGCTCGGCAAGGGGTGTTGAGAACAAATGTTGCCACGACCGTTTAGGAAATGAAACGGTCAGGTACATAGTCATTCTACAATGGCTATGAATATTCAGGAAAGGAGGACGCAAGAAGTGTCAAACTGCAAAACGATTGCCATCTGCAATCAGAAAGGCGGAGTAGGAAAGACCACCACTTCGGTCAATCTCGGAATCGGTCTTGCAATGCAGGGAAAGAAAGTATTACTTGTTGATGCAGACCCACAGGGAGATTTAACCACTTGTCTGGGGTGGCAGGATACGGACAGTCTGGGTATCACGCTTGCAACGAAATTAACAGATGTGATGAATGAAACGATGAATGACCCGATGGTTGGAATCCTGCACCATGATGAAGGAGTTGATCTTGTCCCGGCAAACCTTGAGCTTTCAGCAATGGAGTATAACCTTATGAATGCCATGAGCAGAGAAACCACGATGAAAAATTACTTGAATCAGATTAAAGACAGGTATGATTTTGTTGTGATCGACTGTATGCCATCGCTTAGTATGGTAACGCTCAATGCTCTTTCGGCGGCAGACAGTGTGATTATTCCGGTTCAGGCTCAATATCTGCCAGCAAAAGGAATGACGCAGCTCGTGCAGACGATTTCAAGGGTAAAGAAGTATATCAATCCGGATATTAAGATTGATGGAATACTTCTGACTCTCGTAGACAGTCGGACTAATCTTGCTAAAAGTACGGTGGAAGCTCTGAGGGAAAACTTCGGGAATCATATTAAGATGTACCGGACATCTATCCCAATCGGAGTAAAAGCCGCAGAAGCTTCTTCAAAAGGCAAGAGCATTTATGTTTATGAGCCACGCAGTACGGTGTCAAAGGCTTACACCGCATTTACGAAGGAGGTGTTAGCAGATGGCAGGAAGAAAGAGCGACTTCACGCTCACGAAGCTCGATGACCTGTTTACCACGCAGGCACAGAGAGAAGAAGAAAAGCTTTCCAAAATCCGGGATATTCCATTGGAGCTGATAGACGATTTCCCAGATCATCCTTTTAAAGTCAGGGATGATGAAGATATGCTACAGCTCATAGAGAGTATCAGGGACAGAGGGGTTATTACTCCGGCAACAGTCAGACAGAAGGAAGATGGGAGATACGAACTCATATCTGGTCATAGAAGAAAACGAGCCTGTGAACTGGCAAGTTTTCAAACACTTCGTTGTGAAGTGGTGGATTTGAGCAGAGATGAAGCCACGATTTTGATGGTAGAAAGTAATTTCCAACGCTCAAAGATACTTCCATCAGAAAAAGCCTTTGCTTATAAGATGCGATTGGATGCCATGAAAAGACAGGCGGGCAGACCGAGAAAAGAAAATTCGGACCCAGTGGGACCGAATTTAATTGGAACTCGTTCTAACAGTCTTTTGGCGGAGGAAACAGGAGAAAGCACGTCGCAGATTAAGAGGTTTATCCGTCTTACCTACCTTGTCCCAGAACTGCTTGAGTTTGTCGATCAGGACCGGATTAAAATGCGTCCGGCAGTAGAATTGTCGTATCTTGATGAGGACTGTCAGAGGGACATCGTGGATGAAATCGACATGAACGACGCAACTCCCTCTCACGACCAGACTATCCGTATGCGGAAGTTTTTTGAGGAAGGGAAACTCACGACCGAAGTTATTCAGGCAATTATGTCGGAGGAGAAGCCGAACCAAAAAGAAAAGATTACGCTGAGTATGGACAGGGTAGAGAAGTTTATTCCGAAAAATATCAAGATCAGCCAGAGGGAGGACTTTATCTGTAAGGCATTGGAGCATTATAACAAGTATCTCAGGCAGAGGGCAGACCGTGACAGCAGATAACGCTTTTATCGTTCCCCCTTCTCACACTCTACCCCCTATAACCTACAGTTTACCTGCTGAAAATATATATTCTATCTCCATATTTATAACTATCTCATAAAGTTATGGTTATCTATAAGAACCAGTCGTACAGTTGGAAAAGTACAGGAGGTTCTGGTACGATAAAAATTTAGCTTTCTTCTTCGGCAGGTATTGGAAGAACAACAGGGATAAAAATGCAATAAAAGTTGGACGCACTGTGGATAACCGGTGCGTTCGTTTCGTTTAAGGAGGAAAAACGAATGGCAAAATTAAAAATCAAGAGGGCTGTGTCGTTTGTGATGGCAACAGTTCTCAGCCTTACCGCCTTCATGGGCGTAGGAGCGAATACCGCTTTTGCCGCAGCCGGGGAAAAGACCAACGTGTATATGGTCGATTTCCCTCGTGATGGCGATGCGAATTACGATGGCGTATGGGGACACAATAACCTGACGCTGAAAAATGGATGGCATACAGGCAGTGCCACACATACCAACCTGAAGGCAATCGGTTCTTTTTCAGGCAATGTTGGCTATTGTATTGAACCGGGTGTGCATCTGAGTATGGGGCAGTCTATGACCCAGTACGATGAAAACTATTTCAATAACATTCAGGCAAATGGCGTTATTTCCGGAGATGAGATCAGACAGTATATCGGTCGAATCTTACAGTACGGTTATCGTGGAACGATTTCCACAAGCTGGCGTTCACAGAATGAAGCTGCCGCAAACAGTATTGCCCATGCCTATGCGACACAGCTTCTGATCTGGGAAACCATCGTCGGAGAACGTGACGCAAACTTTAATCACAAAGCAGCGAGTGGTTGTAGCAATGTCAAAGATGTGGTCAATGCCGCACATCCACTTCGCAGTAAGATTTTCAGCTACTATGACTCGATGGTAGCGAGCATTCAGAAACATACGGTTGTGCCGAGTTTCTGTAACCGTTCTGCCGGTTCAGCAAAAACACTGGAACTGGAGTGGGATGGAAGCAAATATACAACAACACTGACAGATACGAACAACGTACTCTCTAATTACAGCTTCAGTGCAACTATCAGTGGGGTATCCTTTTCCACAAATGGTAATAAGCTGACGGTATCCATGGAGAAAGCACCAAGCGATGCCTTTACGATCACTGCCAGCAAGAAAAACTCTGTCCGCAGAGGTGTGGTTGTGTGGTCCGAGGGGAAACATGGCACAGGTTCCAGTGTGCAGGACGTTGTTTCTTATGCACAGGAAGTTGGCGATCCGGTCAGTGGCTATGTGAAAATGAAAGTCAGCTATGGTTCCTGCCAGATTGTCAAGACCAGTGAGGACGGAAAGGTGGACGGTATCAACTTCACGATTTCCGGTAATGGTATCAATCAGACAGTAACGACAGCGAATGGCGGTAAGTTCCAACTTGATAATCTGATGCCGGGTGTCTATACCGTAACAGAGCAGTCTATTGACAAATATGTGCCACAGGAAACACACAGAGTCACAGTCGTAGCAGGACAGGTAGCAACTGTAAACTTTAATAACGTTCTGAAAAGGGGCGACCTTCAGGTGGTCAAATCCTCAGAAGATAACCTCGTTGAGGGTGTGAAATTCCATCTTTATGGTACTTCCCTTGCAGGCATTGCAGTCGACCAGTATGCAGTGACAGACGCAAACGGAGTAGCAACTTTCAAAGATGTGCTGATCAGTGGAAGTGAACCGTATACCGTAGAAGAAGTGGATACCGAGGTACGCTATGTTGTACCGGAGAACCAGACAGCCCCTATTCAGTGGAAGTCTGTGACAAAGCGTGATTTCAGTAACATTTTGAAGAAATTTACAGTGACTGTAACTAAGAGTGACAAGGAGGAAGGCACAGCACAGGGCGATGCGACACTTGCAGGTGCAGTTTATGGTATCTACAAAGGCGAAACACTGGTAGATAAATATGTGACCGATGCGAATGGGCAGTTTACAACGAAAGAATATATCTGCGATACCGATTGGACAGTCAGAGAAATCACACCATCTGAAGGATATTTGCTTGATAAGACTATTCACAAAGTTGGAGCGGACCCGAAACTCTATGAAGTGGAACACAATCTGACTGCCAATGATGTAACTGAACAGGTCATGAAAGGAAATATCGCTATCATCAAGCATACTGATGACGGAGAAACCAAGATTGAAACACCGGAAAAAGGTGCAGAGTTTGAAGTTTATCTGAAATCTTCCGGAAACTATGACGCAGCCGAAGAAGATGAGAGAGATACACTTGTATGCGATGAGAATGGATTTGCCCAGTCAAAAGATATGCCATACGGCGTTTATACCGTCCATCAGACAAAAGGCTGGGAAGGCAGAGAACTGATGAGTGATTTTGATGTGTTCATTTCTAAAGATGGACAGACTTATCGTTACCTCATCAACAATGCAAACTTTGAAAGCTTTATCAAAGTGGTCAAAAAGGATGCGGAAACAGGTAAAACCATTCCATATGCAGGTGCAGGATTTCAGATTTACGATCCATCAGGAAATAAGGTAACTATGACCTTTACTTATCCGACACCGACAACCATCGACACCTTCTATACAGATGCAGACGGTCAGCTTGTAACACCGGAGAAACTGGAGTATGGCAAGGGATATTCACTGGTTGAGGTTCAGGCTCCTTATGGTTATGTGCTTGACAGTACACCGGTATCATTCGATGTGACAGAAGAAAATGCAACACAGGAGGGCACGATTAAATTGGTTAAGGTTGAGAAGCCGAACATGGCTCAGAAAGGTTCGATTTCTGTGGAAAAAACAGGAGAGGTATTCTTTGGTGTGAACGTATCCGGCGAGGAAGGCAAAGATGTGATCTATCAGCCGGTATACAAAGTGAAAGGTCTTGCGGGTGCAACCTATAAAATCACAGCAGACGAAGATGTGGTAACACCGGATGGAACACTCCGCTACCACAAAGGCGATGTTGTGGATACGATCACAACAGATGAAGAAGGCACTGCAAAGAGCAAGGAGCTTTATCTGGGTAAATATACCGTAACAGAAACAAAAGCACCGGAAGGCATGGTCATCAATAAAGATGGACATCAGGTAGAACTCACTTATGCCGGACAGGAGGTTGCAGTAACAGAAACTGCCACAAGCTTCTATAACGAAAGACAGAAAGTCAAGATTTCTCTTGAAAAAATGCTTGAACAGGATGAAACATTCGGAATCGGCAAGAATGATGAACTGAAAAATATCAGCTTCGGACTTTATGCAAAAGAGGACATTGTATCAGAAAGCGGTACGGTAATCCCGGCAGACGGACTGATCGAAATCATCGGACTTGCGGAGGATGGTACTGCGACAGTAGCGACAGACCTTCCGTTTGGCAGCTACTATATCAAAGAGATGACAACGGATGAACATTATATCCTGAATGATGAGCAGTATGCATTCACATTTGATTATGCCGGACAGGATACGGAAACAGTTGAAATCAAAGTCAATGACGGGAAACCGATTGAAAACAAACTGATCTATGGTTCTGTATCAGGTAAGAAAGTGGATGAAAACGGAGAAGCACTTGCAGGTGCAGTAATCGGAATCTTTAAAGCTGATGAAACAGAATTTACAGCAGAACATGCTTTTATGACTGTGAAATCCGGAGAAGATGGCAGCTTCGCATTTAAGAAAGTGCCATATGGTAACTGGATTGTCAAAGAAATCGAAGCACCGGAAGGATTTGTCCTTGATGGAACAGCTCATGCAGTCACTATTGATTGGAATGAGCAGGTCATTGAAGCGGAAATCACAAATGAATATATCCATGGCAATATCCGACTCACAAAGGTGGATGCAGATTATCCGGATAATAAGCTGACAGGAGCCACTTTTGAAGTCTACAAAGATGTCAATGGCGACGGAAAACTGGACGACAAAGATGAGCTTGTTGGAAATCTGGAAGAAACTTCTGTCGGCATTTATGAAATCCAGGAGCTGCTTTACGGAAAATATCTTGTAAAAGAGACAAAAGCCCCAGAAGGATTTGTTCTTGATGAGGGTGTTTATTCCGTATCCATTACTGAGGATGAAAAGACTTATGACGTGGAAAATAAAGCAGGTGTTGGCTTTATCAATCAGGCGATGAAAGGTAATCTGAAAATCAAAAAGACATCTTCTGACGGTAAAGTAGAAGGTTTCACATTCCGTATCACAGGTGTTAATGGTTATGACAGCACATTTACTACTGACAAGAACGGAGAAATCTTTGTGGACGGACTTCGTATCGGAGAATACACCGTTTCTGAGGTCAGTGACAATGTATCTGCCGGATATATCTTACCAGCCGATAAGAAGATTACTGTGCAGGCAGACTCAACAGTAGAGATTGAAATGCACAATGAACTTCGTGATACACCAAAAACAGGCGATGACAGCAGAACCGGTCTTTGGATGGTTCTTGCAGGTCTTTCCGCAGCGGGAATTGCGGCAACAGTCATTGCTTCCAAGAGAAAGAAGAAAAAGGAGGGCAATGAATAATGGACGCAAAGACAATCGTAGCAGTCGTATTGGTCGCCTTTATCATCGGCGGCTTTCTTTTCTTACAGAAGAAAAACAGAAAAAATAAATAACTTGAAGCGGGGGCGGAGCAATCCGCCCTTTGCTTTTGAGCAAGGAGGTCAAAATGAACCAGTTAGAGAAGATTGAGGACAGAGTTCTCTCTGTGCTTGAGTCAAATACACAGTCCCGTAGTGACGACATGGTGCTTTATCTTCTTGTCTGCAACAGTTATTCCAATAATGAAAATCCAATAGGAAAGATGCCTTTTGAAGTGGTCATGAAACATTACAGAGAGTTGAAATTGCCACATTTTGAAAGCGTCAGAAGAATAAGACAGAAGATACAGGCAACGCATCCAGAGTTAGGGTGTCTGCCTGAATATCGGAGAAACAGGAAGAAAATGCAGAAGTTATATACCGATTACGCAAGAAAGTAGCGAGGAGGATGGACCATGAAAGATAAATCAGCATTTCAGCAGAAGATCAAACTTCTGACCAAACTTTTCGATTTCGGCTGTAATACGGAAAAGAAGTTACAACAGCTCGACATGGAAAGCATTTTGAAAATCCCAGGGATTACGATACCGGATATGGCATTGATCATTGAATTTCAGAAAGAAACCAAAGCTAATAAGCTGTTTTCTTATTTGGGAGGTGGTGCTGATGAACAGCAGACTTCGCAGTAACGATGCCAGCCGATCAGAAGATACAGAAACGACAGGAGGTGCAAGGTAAGTGGCAAGAAAATACAATCTGATCTCGGAACTCTATGACCGGACTTGCAAAACAGTAGTTGCGAATCCACAGAACTGGCAGAACTTTTTGCAGTCTGCCTGCCGGAATTATAAGCTGCGATATGATGAGCAGTTGCTGATCTATGCACAGCGTCCTGACGCTACTGCGGTACTTGAGATCGAGCGTTGGAACAGAAATTTTGGTCGATGGGTAAATCGTGGAGCGAGAGGTATTGCAGTTTTTGCTGATGAGGACCGAAAGACACAGAGATTAACTCATTACTTTGATATTTCCGATACACATGAGGGAAGATATTCCCGTCCGGTTCCACTTTGGGATATGCAGGAGGAATATACAGAAGAAGCCATTGAAACACTGGAAAATACGTTTGGACAACTGACTTACAAAAGTGTTCTTTCGGACGCAGTCATGAGTGCTGCACAGAATGCCGCAGAAGATAATCTCCCGGATTATTTGCAGGATTTGCTTTATGTTGCAGATAACAGTTTTCTTGCAGGACTGGATGAGGGTATGATTACTACCATCTATAAAAAACTTGTGACAAACAGTGTGGCATATATGATGATGACACGACTGGGAATCAATGTGGGAGAATATTTTGAAGCGGAAGATTTCAGAGATGTCACAAACTTTAATACGCAGGAAACGTTAAACGCTCTCGGTTTTGCTACAAGTGATATTGCAGAGATGGGACTTTCGGAAATATCCAAAACCATTCGGGCACTCAGCCGGAACAATCGCATCATTGAAGCGGATAGAAAATCTGAATACAATAGGGATGAAAATACAACCGAAAGGAGCGGTAAGAATGAACGAGATCACATACACGATGGTCGGGGATTACAACCTTCCGGATCTGATCTTGCCAGAACAGCCGGAGCCGGTGGTGGGCAAATGGTCACAGATGAGGAGAACATTTCTCAAGGAACAGCACAGAGTCCAGTATTACAATCTCCTGACGAAAGGAATCTTGACAAAGCATTTGTCGGAAGTACAGCAGAGGGCGAGCGAACTGGAGGAAACACTGGTGCGGGAGATGGCAGCCAGGGAGGGACTGACCGAACAGATGAAAGCGGACGACATGATGAACTGGGTTCGGCTGATGAACAACATCAGGAACTCGGCTCAGGAGATCGTGAAAGCACAGGTCATTTACGTTTAGAGTATTATGACCGAAGCCATGAAGATAAGAGCCTTCCTTTCTTCGGCAGTGATAAAGATATTAACGAGATACTCCGGACAACACCGCATTTGTCAGCATCTCTTGATGAAATCAAAGATTTTTATGAGAGGACACTGGATAATGCGGAACGGACGGAGTTTATTAAGAACATTTTTAATCATGACTACACGGAGCTGACATTGGAAGATGGAAGAACTGTTGGATACAAGACATTTCAGAATGTATTGCATCTTTGGGAAGGGCATTACGAGAATCGGACAAAGCAGAGTTATTATGACTGGGGCGTGATTGCACAGCATTTTGAAGCAATGCGATTGCTCGGAGAATTAAATGATAGAATCAAACCGCTACCGTCAATGGATGGGCAGCTAAGTTTTATTTTAGACGGACAGGCAGGGGCAGAAAAAACCTCTGCCTTTTCTTTTTCACAGGAGATTATAGATACAGTCCTGACGCATGGAAGTGGTATCTCTAATGGAAAAATGCGGATTTATGAGCAGTTTGAAAAGAGCTTATCTGCAAAAGAAAATGTTACGTTTCTGAAAAATGAATATGGCTGGGGAGGTTCTTATCCGATTATTATCGGCACAGGCATACAAGAATTGCATGATGGAAAAGGTATCAATCTTTCCAGAGGGTATGGCGAAGATGCTGAGAAAATGACACTCAAATGGACGCTGGTAGAAAAACGTATCGGGGAACTGATACGGATGGACAGATACTTAAATCCAAAGGAAAAAGAGCGTTATCCTAAGTGGCTTGAAGAACAGGAAGCCAGACGGGCAGAATTGGAGGAGAAAAGAAAGAATCGTCAAATCCTTTCGACTGCTCCAAAGGAAACACTGGAACAGGAGGTAGAGGAGGTTTCAGCAGAACATTATGAGTATCATCTTGGCGATACTGTGTATATTGGAGCTTCTGAATATGAAATCTTATCTTTTGATGATGAGAGAGTCATGCTGTATGATACGGAAATGCCATTGTTTAATAAGGAATTTAACCGTACAGAATTTGATGAGAAAGTACGGGAAAATCCGATGAATGACCATCTGAAAGTGCCAGATCAGAATACGGTGCCATTAGAAATGTTGGCACAGGCAAAGGAAATCATCAATGAGTTTTGTCAGCATGAGTATGGCTCAAATGCAGATTTTAGCAACCCGAAAGAAGTTGGTGTTGCGTTTACGACGATCACAGATGATGAGATACCGATACAGGTAAATGCCAATCTTGTAGATTTTAGTATAGACCAATATCTTGATGGAAAGTTGATTGAAAGTACAAGATATAGCTCGTTGGAGGATATGATTGAATCTGCACTTGTATATCTGGACTTTGATGATCTGACTTCCATTACGGATAAACAGCTTGAGAGGGTGTTGGAATCTAAAACACCGAGGGAAGCAGCACAGTTTGATGGCTTACCGGACTTAGCGACAAGACTTACGCTGTTTATGAAAGATTATGATTATTTTGGATATCAGGATAACGTAGAAGTCAATGAGACGGATGAGGAAGTCATCGAAAATACAAGAGATTTACTCCAAAGTCCGGATGAGGTAAGTAACATTCTTGATTACTTAAAGGAAATAGACAGAGAAGAAGTTACAGCCGAGCAGGGAAAAGAATTAGAGGGACTGATCAATGAACTCAGTGCCATGACGGTTGAACCGGAACCAATCAAACCACAGTGGGAGAAAAAAAGGAGCAAAGTCAGAAGCTTTGACTTGCACCCAGATATTCCGCTTGCGGAGAGAAATACGTTTGATCTTAGAAATCATCCGGTCGAACCAGCCGGAAAAAAGGAACGCTTTCACAGAAATATGGAAGCAATCAGGGTGCTAAAAGAGTGTGAAGCTGAGAACCGCTTTGCCACACCTGCCGAACAGATTATCTTGTCGAAATATGTTGGTTGGGGTGGTTTGTCTGAAGCATTTGATGAGCGTAACTCAGCGTGGGCAGATGAGTTTTTGGAACTTCGCAGGGCGCTTTCGCCTGACGAATATGCCGCAGCAAGAGAAAGCACACTGACAGCTTTTTATACACCACCCGAAGTGATAACTGCTATCTACAAGGCAATGGAGCAGATGGGATTTAAGGAAGGAAATCTGTTGGAACCGTCCTGTGGCATTGGTAACTTTATCGGTATGCTGCCGGAGTCAATGGCAAACACAAAAATTTATGGTGTTGAGTTAGATACGATTTCGGCAGGAATAGCACAGCAGTTATATCAGAAATCTTCCATCGCAGCACAGGGATTTGAGGAAGTCAATGTACCAGACAGCTTCTTTGATGGCGTTGTCGGAAATGTGCCTTTTGGAGATTTTAAGGTGCTTGATAAGCGATATGATAAATATAACTTTCTGATCCATGATTATTTCTTTGCCAAATCTTTGGATAAATTACGTCCAGGTGGTGTGATGGCTCTTGTAACCAGTAAGGGGACAATGGATAAAGCAAACTCGTCGGTCAGAAAATATATCGCACAGAGAGCAGACCTTTTGGGAGCAATCAGGCTTCCAAACAATACGTTTAAAGATAATGCCGGTACGGAAGTTGTGTCGGATATATTGTTCCTGCAAAAGCGGGACAGGCTCATTGATATTGAGCCAGATTGGGTACAGCTTCGCACAAACGATGATGGTCTTACGATGAACGCATATTTTGTGCAGCATCCCGAAATGATACTCGGAGAAATGAAAATGGTCAGTGGTCGCTTCGGAGAAGAAGCAACTTGCGTACCGTTTGAAAATGCGGACCTGTCAGAACTGTTATCTGAAGCAGTGGCAAATATTCATGGAGAAATCAGAGCGTATGAGGTTGAGAATGAACTGGAGGAAGAAGATAACTCCATTCCTGCCAATCCGGAGGTAAGGAACTTTTCCTATACGGTGGTGGAAGATAAAATCTATTTCCGGGAAAATTCACGTATGAATTCGGTGGAAGTATCGGCAACCGCAGAGAACCGTATCAAAGGATTGATTGCAGTTCGTGATTGTGTCCGTAATCTGATTGAATTGCAGACAGAGGATTACCCGGATGAAGATATTCGGGCAGAACAGGCTAGACTGAATACACTTTATGATAATTATACAAAGAAATATGGGCTGATCAACAGCAGGGCAAATATCTCTGCTTTTAGTGATGACAGTTCCTTTGCACTGCTATCTGCGTTGGAAGTGCTCAATGAAAATGGAGAGTTGGAACGTAAGGCGGATATGTTCTTTAAGCGGACGATCCAGCCACACAAACCAGTGACGAAGGTGGACACTGCCAGTGAAGCACTTGCTGTTTCTATGGGAGAGAAAGCCGGAATCGACATGGAATATATGCAGGAACTCTCAGGAAAATCAGAAGAAACGCTGTATCAGGATTTGAAAGGTGTGATCTTTTTAAATCCGCATTATGGCTATGGAAATGTTACAGAGCCGAAGTATTTGATGGCGGATGAGTATCTTTCTGGCAATGTCCGGGAGAAACTGGTACTAGCAAAGAGAACCGCAATGCTTTATCCGGAAGATTATAAAATCAATGTAGAAGCATTGGAAAAGATACAGCCAAAAGACCTGACTGCCAGTGAAATATCTGTAAGACTCGGAGCAACATGGGTACCTCCAGAAATCTATCAGCAGTTTATGTTTGAGTTTTTAAATACACCGAATTATGCTCAGTGGAGGATTAAAGTCCACTACTCCCCTTACACCGGAGGTTGGAATATCGAGGAGAAATCTTATGACCGGGGCAATGTGAAAGCAAACAGCACCTATGGTACAGGGCGTATCAATGCGTATAAGATTATCGAGGAAACATTGAACCTGAAAGATGCCCGTATCTTTGATTATATTGAAGATGATGAGGGCAAAAGGAAGGCGGTTCTAAATAAAAAAGAGACAGCCATCGCACAGGCAAAGCAGGAATTGATCAAGCAGGGATTTCAGGATTGGGTATGGGCGGACCCAGAACGTAGGGAGAAACTTACAAGGCTGTACAATGAAAAATTCAACAGTATCCGACCGAGAGAATATGACGGAAGCCATATCATTTTCAGTGGCATGAATCCAGAAATTACACTCAGGGAGCATCAGAGAAATGCAGTCGCACACATTTTATACGGAGGGAATACGCTGCTTGCACACGCAGTTGGGGCGGGAAAAACCTTTGAAATGGTGGCAGCTTCGCAGGAACTGAAAAGACTCGGACTTTGCAATAAGTCTTTGTTTGTGGTACCCAACCATCTGACGGAACAGTGGGCGGCAGAGTATTTGCAGCTTTATCCGTCAGCCAATATCCTTGTAGCAACCAAGAAAGATTTTGAAACCAAGAACCGTAAAAGGTTCTGCGGTCGTATCGCAACAGGCGACTATGATGCGGTTATTATCGGTCATAGTCAGTTCGAGAAGATACCAATGTCGATCGAGCGACAGAGGGCAATTCTGGAACAGCAGATTGAAGAACTGACGAGGGGGATTGCCGAATTAAAAGCGAACAGGGGAGAAAGGTTTTCAATCAAACAGCTTGAAAGGTCAAAAAAATCAGTCACACAGAAACTCGCAAAACTGAATGACCAGAGCAGAAAGGATGACGTTGTTACCTTTGAAGAATTAGGTGTAGACAGATTGTTTATTGATGAAAGTCATTATTACAAGAACCTTTTTCTCTATACCAAAATGAGAAATGTGGGTGGAATCGCTCAGACAGAAGCACAGAAATCTTCTGATCTTTTTATGAAATGCCGCTATCTTGATGAGATTACCGGCGGAAGGGGAACTGTGTTTGCAACAGGAACACCAATCTCAAATAGTATGGTGGAGCTTTATACGATACAGCGATACTTGCAGTATAACACGCTTGTGAAGAATAACTTGCAGCATTTTGATGCATGGGCTTCTACCTTTGGAGAAACAGTCACAGCGATTGAACTGACACCTGAAGGTTCCGGGTACCGGGCAAAGACACGATTTGCAAAGTTTTATAACCTGCCGGAACTGATGTCAATGTTTAAGGAAGTGGCAGACATTAAAACAGCAGATATGCTAAAGCTTCCAGTGCCGGAAGCAGAGTATCACAATGTATCGGTGGAACCTTCAGAAATGCAGAAAGATATGGTCGCTTCGCTTGCGGAGCGTGCAGAGAAAGTCCGAGGTGGAGGAGTGGATGCAAGTGTGGATAACATGCTGAAAATTGTGCGCTGCTAAGCGCAAAAGTATATCTCCCCCGCAGGGGGACATTATTAAAAGTAAATAATGGGAACAACCAACCTACCTGGAGAGGAAACTCAAAGGGGACAATCGCATGTTGGTAAAGCGGATAAGGAGTTAATCGCAATACTTCGATGCTCCGCAAGTTCCGTATCCTATGGTTAAAGCTATACTGCCTGAACCTTAGTTCCGACTTGGTGCAAAGCATCGCCCATCGGAAAGCGATTGATACCGATGTCATTGTATGCTCGTTGTTGTTGATTTTGGACGAGTAACTTTTTGCAATGAAAGAGCGCACAGTGAGTGCGAATAAAGGGACGAACAAGGAACCTAAGGGATACTCGATACGTATACTTTTGACGAATAGCAGGATTACCTAAAGGGGGAGACCCCCATGGTAACGGAGTCACCATAGTAGTCCGAGCAAGGGAAAGCCTTGTACATGGCGAAGGGTGACAGGTAATTTCGATTAGTTAGAAAGGAGTAGGTGCGTGAGATGCGTACAGCCAAAACTGTTTTAACGGTCATTCAAGAACGTGGAAAACAAAAGAAACCTATTGAAAGAGTTTACAAGCTCTTATTTAACCGTGAATTATATCTGAATGCCTATGCTAAGTTATACCCGAATAACGGAGCAATGACAAAGGGTGTTACAGATGAAACGGTAGATGGAATGTCCATTCAGAAAATAGACAGAATGATTGAAATACTCCGTGAGGAGAAATATCAATGGAAACCAGCAAGACGGGAATATATCAAAAAGAAAAATGGTAAGAAGCGTCCGCTGGGGATTCCTGTATGGGGAGATAAAGTATTGCAGGAAGTAATGCGTCAGATTTTAGAAGCGTATTATGAGCCACAGTTTAGTGAACATTCCCATGGTTTTCGTCCAAACAGAGGATGTCATACAGCACTACAAGAAATACAGGTATGGAAAGGAACTCGCTGGTTTATTGAGGGAGACATTTCTCAATACTTTGATACAATCGACCATAAAATTTTACTGGAAATACTTGCAAGAAATATTCATGATGGAAGATTTATCCGTCTGGTATCGAATATGTTAGAAGCTGGATACTTGGAAGAATGGAAATTCAATCAGACAATCAGCGGTGTGCCTCAGGGCGGAGTTATCAGTCCGATACTGGCTAATATTTATCTCAACGAATTTGATAATTGGATTGAAGAAGTCTTAATCCCAAAATACACAAAAGGAAAAAGGCAGAAATCTAATCCAGAATATAACAAGTTGACCGCTGAAATCCAAAAACTCAGAAAGGAGGGAGATGCAAAGACAGCCCATCAGCTTGTGGTTGAACGCAGAAAAATACCTTCTGTTAATACGCAAGATGAGAATTATCGCAGATTGCGCTATGTGAGATATGCGGATGATTTTCTACTTGGATTCACTGGCTCTAAAGCAGATGCAGAAGAAATAAAAGCAGAAATAGGAAGATTTCTAAAAGAGAAATTAAATCTGATAATGTCAGAAGAAAAGACTCTAATAACAAATGCAGGCAGTCAGGCGGCAAAGTTTCTTGGATATGAAATCAAAGCACAAAGGGTCAATGACTATATTGACCCAAAGGGGCGCAGAGGAGCAAATGGAGCAATCGCACTATTAGTCCCTGCAAAAGTAATTGAAGAAAAATGCAAGAAATATATGAAACGTGGAAAAGCAACTCACAGGAATAATCTTTTGCAAGATGATGATTTTTCTATTGTACAGACATATCAGCAAGAGTACAGAGGACTGGTGCAGTATTATATTCTCGCACAAAATTTGTCTTGGTTCTCGAAGTTGTACTGGTATATGGAAACTTCATTATTGAAAACTCTTGCGTGTAAACACAGGTCATCTATCAATAAGCAAAAGGCTAAGTATAAAACAACTACAACAAGTACAAGTGGAAAAACAGTTCCGTGTCTGCAAGTTGTAGTAGAACGTCCTAATAAAAAGCCATTAGTTGCGACATGGGGAGGAATTTCCCTTGTGCATAAACGAAAAGCTGTTATAGAAGATATACCATACAAGGTATATGGTGGGCGAACAGAATTAGTTAAAAGACTGTTGGCAGAGAAGTGTGAATTATGTGGAAGTACTGAAAATATAGAGGTACATCATATAAGAAAACTTGCAGATTTAAAGAAGAAAGGACAGGCAGAAGTACCTAAATGGGTACAGATAATGTCTGCCAGAAAAAAGAAAAACGCTTGTGGTATGTCGGGAATGCCATGTAGCAATCCACAATGGTAATATAACCAAAAGTTCTTGAAATGGAATTACTGGGGAGCCGGATGATGCGAAAGTATCACGTCCGGTTCTGAGGGGGGATAACGGAAAAGGAGCTATTGCTACCTCGCCGGTATCCTACCCGACACGAATGATGGTCGAAAACTTGCCTTAGATCAGCGAATGTTGAACGAAATGTTGCCGGATTTTGATGGCAGTAAAATCAATGCCTGTGTGGAGAATGTCTTCCGTATCTGGGAGGAAACCAAAGATAAGAAATCCGCACAACTTGTGTTCTGCGACCTTTCCACACCAAAGAATGACGGAACCTTTTCTGTCTATAACGACATCCGAAAGAAGCTGATTGAGCGAGGTGTTCCGGAGAGTGAGGTCCGATTTATCCATGAAGCAGATACAGATATGAAGAAGAAAGAACTCTTTCAGAAAGTCCGAAAGGGAGAAGTCCGAGTGCTGATGGGTTCCACACAGAAGATGGGAGCCGGTACGAATGTGCAGGACAGACTTATCGCACTTCATGATGTGGATTGTCCATGGCGACCGTCAGATTTAGAGCAGCGTTCCGGTCGAATTATCCGTCAGGGAAATTCTAATCCCAAGGTAGAAATTTACCGGTATGTGACAAAGCAGACCTTTGACGCATACCTCTATCAGCTTGTGGAGGGCAAACAGAAATTTGCAAGCCAGATCATGACGAGCAAATCACCGGTTCGATCCGCAGAGGATATAGACGAAACAGCACTGTCTTATGCTGAAATTAAAATGCTTGCAACCGGAAATCCCTATATTAAAGAAAAGATGGATCTGGACATTCAGGTACAGAAATTAAAACTTTTAAAATCCAATTTCTTATCTGAAAAATACAGCCTTGAGGACAAGATAATTAAATACTATCCGCAGCGTATCACATCACTGGAAAACCGAATTGCCGGTCTGGAAAAAGATGTGGAAACTGCAAAACAGCACCCGAAACCTATGGATGACCGCTTTGTCGGTATGGAGGTTCAGGGTGCTTTTTATTCGGAAAAATCAGATGCAGGAAAGGCAATCATTGAAGCCTGCAAGCAGATGAGCAGTCCTGATGCAATCCCTCTCGGCAAGTACCGTGGATTTGATCTGGAACTTTTCTTTGACTCAGGCAAGCGTACTTACTGTGTGACAGTTAAGGGAGAAACCAGTCGGAGTGTTGATCTGGGAGATGATGTTCATGGCAACATTACCCGTATTGACAATGGTGTGGAGCGTTTTAATGAAAGTCTGGAAGTAGCGAGAAGCAGCCTTGAGGATACGAAGAATCAGTTAGAAACCGCACAGAAAGAAGTGGCAAAGCCATTTGTGCAGGAAGAAGAATTGAAGGTAAAACTGGCTCGACTGGATGAGTTAAATATTCTGCTCAACATGGATAAAAAAGAAAATGAGATTGTCGGAGGGGAGCCTGATGAGGGCGAAGCTTCTGATAAGAGAAACATAAAATCTTATGAACGGTAAGGAGGAACTGCAATGGATACCGATTATAACAAACTGCTTTATGAAAAAATGCAGGCAGAAAATGAAACATTCAAGGACTGGCTTCTTAGCCAGGAACCGTCGGAAATTTTGAATCATGCCTATGAGTATACGATATATCAGGACATGATGCTGTGCATGGAAGATATGGAACTGTCGCCAAAACAGGCGAAGGCAATGTATCTGTCGCCAAGTCCTTTGCGTGACGCACTTTCCGATTTTGATAAAAGGGAAACGGACCACATGGAAAATCTGCGTGACAGTCTTGAAACGACTGCAAATAAGAGTGTGCGAGTCCAGAAGGAAAAGTCAGAGCGGGAAAGCAGGTGATCGCAGTGCCATATATTGCACCGGAAGTCGTAACCGAAGCAAAACGGATGGACTTGCTGACGTATCTTCGCACCTATGAACCGGGGCAGCTTGTCAGAGTCAGTGGCAATACCTATTGCACAAGGGAACATGACAGTTTGAAGATTTCCAACGGGAAATGGATGTGGTGGTCCAGAGGTATCGGTGGCAGAACTGCCCTTGATTATCTCATCAAGGTTAAAGAACTGAGCTTTATTGAAGCTGTGGAAACTATCATGGGAAATTGTGCTGTGACTGCTCCGGTGTATGAAACAGAGAGCCGAAGCTATGAAGAACAGCCGCTTCTTTTGCCACAGAAAAGTCCAACCAGTGATGTTGTCACACAGTATCTTTTTGGGCGTGGCATTGATTATGAAATCATCAATGAATGTCTGGATAAAGAGCTGATCATCGAGTCACTGCCCTATCACAATGTTGTGTTTATCGGCTATGACGATAAGAAAAAAGCAAAGTATGCAGCATATCGTGCGACAAATAAAAGCAGGATTATGGGCGACTGTACAGGAAGTAAAAAGCAATATTCCTTCCGCCTGACAAATGAAAACAGTATAGAAGTGCATTTGTTTGAATGTGCCATTGACCTGCTATCTTTTGCAACTTTAGCAAAGATAGAGGGAGAGGACTGGAGAAAACTGAACCTTGTTTCCTTGTCGGGTGTGTATTCGCCAAAGCAGGAAATGGAAAAATCAAAAGTGCCTGTAACGCTTCAAAAACTGCTTGAGAAGAATCCGAAGATCAGCCGGATTGTGCTTCATTTTGATAATGATATTGCAGGAAGAAAAGCAACAAAAACATTAGAAATTTTATTGAAAGACAGATATGAAGTCGTTGATGAACCACCCAAAAGCGGAAAGGATTTCAACGACTTTCTTTGTATCCAGTTAGGAATTTTAAAGCAGAACGAAAGGAGTTTTGAGAGATGAATGAAAAAATAACAGTGCTTCTTGTAGAACCGGGCAAGTATCCAAAACCGATTGAGATTGAAGATACGTTGGAAGCGATGCAGGAAGTTGTCGGTGGAGATATTGAAGAATATATGCCATTTGATGATGAGGTTGCCATTATCTGTAATGAGGAAGGAAAGATGAACGGCTCAGAGCTTAACCGGGCAGTCTATTCCAAAGATAAGCAGATTTTGGATGTGATTGCGGGTAAGTTTTTTGTTGCTTATGCTCCGTTTGAATCAGAAAGTTTCCTTAGTATGCCAAAAGATCTGATGAAAAAATATGAGGATAAATTCAGGTATCCAGAGAAATTTTATAAGACACCAGCAGGGGGTGAAGCCAAAGCCTATAAGCCAGTGTCAAAAGATATGGAGCGATAGAAAGTGAAAATCTGGGGCAACCCAAGGAGCGTGTATCATCTTAGCGAGCAGACCATTTATACTCCTACAGTCGTATAAACGGTAAAGGCTCGTTAGGGGTTGCCCCTAATACCCCAGTGAGAAAGGGACGATGATTTATGAGAGAGATAGCATTGATTGCTGGCGGCTTGATCGTCGGAGGATTGGTTGGAGTCACATGGATGTGCCTGCTTCAGGTAAATAAGGACAGACATTATATCATTCAGAGAAAGGAAGAACATGAAGATGAGTAAGAGAACAATTAAAAAACAGTTTTGGTTATCCCGCAGCGAAGCACAGGATTTACAGAAGAAAGCAAAAAAGGCGTGTCTTTCTGAAGCCGGGCTTATCCGTCTGCTCTTGAAAGGATATGAGCCGAGAGAAAAACCAGATGCAGATTTCTATGAAGCAATGAAGGAACTGTCAGCAATCGGAAATAACATCAATCAGCTTGCAGTGAAAGCAAATTCACTCGGCTTTGTGGACGCACCACAGCTTAAAAAGGAAGCAGAGCGTTGGCACAAATTCCAGGCGGATATGGAACGTATTTATCTCAGACCGGATAAGAGCGAACTGAAATGGCAGTAACCAAGTTATGGTCTGTGAAAAGCAATCTGAAACAGGTCATTGACTATGCCATCAATCCGGAAAAGACTGCGGCTGATGTTTATACGGAAGAACAGTATCAGGCATTGGCAGATGTCCTCAGTTATGCCAAAGATGAGGAGAAAACGGAACGGGAACTTTATGTTGATGCTATCAACTGTAATGTAGCGACCGCTCGTGATCAGTTCATAACAGTCAAAGAGCAGTATCAGAAAACAGATGGTATTCAAGCCTATCATGGCTACCTGAGTTTTAAAGAACAGAATATTACCCCGGAACTTGCACAAAAGATTGGGATGGAGTTTGCCAATGAAATATGGGGCAAACGTTTTCAGGTCGTTGTTACGACACATTTGAATACAACACATTTGCACTGCCACTTTGTTGTCAATTCCGTTTCTTTTGTGGATGGGAAAAGGCTGTGGGGAGAAGAAAAAGCATGGTTTAAATTCCGGACAGTGGCAGATCGTATCTGTGAAAAATATGGATTGTATTATAATCCGAAACCAAACCGCAGTAAGCAATCGTCTTATTACTATAAGCAGGAGCAGGCGGGAATGCCAACCCGGTATACGATGGTGCGTGAAGCGATTGATGAAGCGATTGCACATGATGGCGGTATCTTTAAAGTTGGCAAAGACAAATATTCCAAGAGCTTTAAATTCACAGATATTAACTATGCGGTGGCAAGCAGGGAGGATAAAGAGGGAATGTTTCTTGAATACTCTGAACTGCTCAATTCTCTGGACAGTGGAGCGACCACAAAAATCACGATTAATAACCGCAGACTGAACCGTTTGGACTTTGAGAAAACCATTCTTATTCCGGAAACCGGAGATAATCTTGATGAGTACCGTGAGGAATATAACAAGATGCTTCTTGAAAAGGCAACCGGGGCAAATTCAACAGTGCAGGATAAGTATGTGACAATCTCTATCAATAAAAAGAATGTGGACGATGCACGCACCTATTTTGCACGTGTGGGTGCTGATCTGATTGCTCATTTCAACCGCTTAGGCAGTAAATGTGTGGAAATGGAAACGGATGAGAGACTTCGGATTATTCATGATTTCTTTCGAGTGGGCGAAGAAAGTGCTTATCATTTTGACATCAAAGAAACCAGAAAGAAAGGACACGACTTCAAAGATTATATCTGCCCGGACTCTATGGAGTTTGAAAGTGATTACTTCAAAATCGGAAACCGCTTTGGCAGAGTCATTTTCCTGCGTGAGTATGCGTCTTATATCAAGGACTCAATGGTTGCAGAGCTTACGGATATGAACCAGAATCTGATGATGTCCATTGACATTGTGCCTGTGCCAACAGATGAAGCGGTAAGAGAAGCAGAGAACCGACTGCTCGGTGTGGAAACAAATATCACAAACTGGCAGAGAAAGCAGAATCAGAACAATAACTTTTCTGCGACCGTTCCTTATGATATGGAACAGCAGAAAAAAGAAATGAAGGAGTTCCTTGACGACCTGACAACTCGTGACCAGAGAATGATGTTCGCAGTGCTTACGATGGTGCATACAGCAGATACGAAAGAGCAGCTTGATAACGATACAGAAGCACTGCTTACGACAGCAAGAAAACATCTGTGTCAGTTTGCGGTGCTGAAGTATCAGCAGATGGATGGTCTGAATACAGTTATGCCTTATGGCACAAGAAAGATTGACTCTTTCAGAACACTTACTACAGAGAGCCTTGCAGTATTCATGCCTTTTAGAGTTCAGGATATTTACGATGAGAACGGTATTTATTATGGGCAGAATGTCATCAGCAAAAATATGATTATTGCTGACCGTAAGCAGCTTCTGAATGGTAATTCCTTTATCCTCGGTGTATCCGGTGGTGGTAAGTCGTTTGCAGCAAAGGGAGAGATTGAGAACATCATTCTTTCTTCCGATGCAGATGTGATTATTATTGATCCGGAGCGAGAGTATTCCCATCTTGTGAATGCCCTCGGAGGAGAGATTATCAATATTTCTGCAACGTCTCCGAACCATATCAATGCTATGGATATGAACAAGGATTATGGCGATGGAGCAAATCCGGTTATCTTAAAATCTGAGTTTATCATGTCCCTTTGCGAACAGCTTATCGGTGGCACGAACCTCGGAGCAAAGCAGAAGTCTATCATCGACCGTTGTACTGCAAGTGTGTACCGCACATATCAGCAGAATGATTATACCGGTCCAATCCCTACTCTACAGGATTTTCGTGATGAACTTCTGAAACAGGATGAACCGGAAGCAAAGGAGATCGCACTGGCGATTGAGCTTTTTACGCATGGTTCCTTAAATACCTTTGCAAAGCAGACGAATGTGGACACACACAACCGTCTGATCTGCTATGACATTTTGGACCTCGGCAAGCAGCTTATGCCGATTGGTATGTTGGTCGTGCTGGACTCTATCCTGAACCGTATCACACAGAATCGTGCAAAGGGTAAGAACACCTTTATCTTCATTGATGAGATTTATCTTCTGTTCC
>OLPZ01000856.1_pt1 | contig 22446 bp, 25 predicted proteins | sample 1672711 | NCBI WGS metagenome assembly OLPZ01 (sample SAMEA3136716, study PRJEB25190) | human gut metagenome
GCGGGTCGGGCCTGCCATGCGGGCAGCGGGCGGCATGCGAGTCAACCGGGGACGGCCGGGAGCGTGGCCGTCGTCCGTGTCTTCGTGCTTCCGCCTCACAGCCCCGCCGACGCGGGTCTGTTCTTCATGATGTGCCGTGGTGTTCCACTTCCGCAGTCAGCATGATACGATGGCTGAGATGCGCGGGGCATGAGGCCTCGCGGCAACGACCATCCAAGGGGATGTCTTTTTGGTCATTGTTCTGTAGGGAACGCTAGAACCTAACGTTTAGAGAGGGTGCAGAGCGCCCGAGGTTCGCTGCGTTCCGAACCCATCCACAGGTAACGGATTCTCGCAGAACAGGAACAAGACCATGAACTTCCCGAAGACAGACACCTTCCCTCAATCCATCATGCGCGAACGCAGCATGGGACCCAACCCGCTCAAGCTGTGCGAGGAGCTCCTAGGCTGCGCCGACATCCCCGCAGGCTCCGTCGTGCTCGACCTCGGCAGCGGCGCCGGGCTCACGAGCGCCCTCATGGCGCGCGAGTGCGGCTTCACCGTGTACGCCGCCGACCTCTGGAGCGACCCCTCCGACAACATGCGCTTCTTCGAGGAGATGGGGCTGACGAACCGGCAGGCCGTCCCGCTCAAGGCGGACGCGACCGCGCTTCCCTTCGCGCACGGGTTCTTCGACGCCGTCGTGAGCGTCGATTCCTACAACTACTTCGGCCGCGACCCCCTCTACCTCGGCGAGCACCTGCTGCCGCTCGTCAGGCGCGGCGGCGAGCTGCTGTTTGCCATACCCGGAATGGCGCGCGACCGCCACGACGACCTGCCCGCGTGCCTGCTCGCGTCCTGGACGCCCGAGCAGCTCGACTACATGCACGACATGGCTTGGTGGCGCGCCAACCTCGAGCAGACCGGGGACGCAGAGATCCTCGACATGCGCGAGATGACCTGTACGCACGAGGCGTGGGCCGACTGGCTCGAGTGCGACAACGAGTACGCCGCAGGCGACCGTGCCGCCGTCGAGGCCGGAGCCCTTACCTACCTCAATACCATCGCCGTGAGGCTCAGGCGCGGGTAGCGCAAAACCCCAGCTAGAGAGCGATGACACGGGCCGTGTCGCCGACGTGACGGCACGGCTCTTTCCCGGTGGCCCCATGGCGGGTACCTTCGCCTTGCCATGGGTCCACCGACGGAGAGGAGCGTCATAGTGAAAGAGTTGTCAAAACCGAGAAGGGACCTCGTTACAGGGACGGCGCCGCTCGCCGCCGCCCGCGTTGACGGACGATGGGGGAAGGCGGCTGGCTGCGGGGGTCGCGCTTTCCGCTGCCTGCGTGGCCGTTTTCATCCTGACGAGACAGCCCTATGCAGGTATCACCTGCTTCGCGCTGCTCGCGGCGAAGGCCGTTATGCTCTGGATGCGCGATCGCTAGTGCGTGTGGTACCTACGCTGCGGTGATATACCACGGCGTGCTTGCCGCGTCGATGGGGGAGTACGTGTAGCCCGCCTGCTGCTGGCCCGCACGGTGCCGTTGCCTCCGGCAAGCGAAGTCGGGCACGAGTAGAAGCACCGCGATCAAGAGATCTCGCTCGACGGGGGCGAGGAGAGGGTGCTTCGAGTCACCCCAAACCACCACAGCCGCGCGACTCGTATTGAGTGGGAATAGGCCATCTCATCCAGTCTCATCCCGCACCTCTAGTCGCGGTGGCTTGCGACTAGTGCCCTGTATTGGGCAAAGCCGCCCAGACTTTCGGGAAGCGCCAAATGCGAGAAAGCCCTCAGAATCTTCGGATTTCGGGCTGTTCTCGGGCCCTCCGAAAGAGCGTTTGTCACTCTTTACAGCGCGTCCGTGCTTAATTCTTGCGGATATTAGGCATGGCTGCACAAGGGTGCCGTCTGCTGCCACCACCGATAACCCTGCGGCCACTTTTAAGCAATCTAGGAAGCTATTCGTAATGAAGAACCATCCACCTACAGAGCTGCCGACTGTGATTGCCTGATAGCCGTACAGGAGATTACCATCTAAACTATTAATTGAAATTGCCTTATATACTGGCTATAATTCTGGCTAGTATTTAGGAGGTTGGAAATGGCAGCATTGACGATGGGGCTCGCAGAGGCCAAGAACAACTTTTCACGCGTGACGGCAGAGGTGAACAGGACCGGAAGGTCGGTCACCATCTTGAAGAACAACAAGCCTTGGGTCGTGATTCAACCGGCTCGGAGTAGCAGCAGCGCCACCGATGTCGCTGTCGACTTTATGGACGAATACGCTGACGTGTTCGAAGAACTTGCCAAATGAGCGTTACGGCCTTCTCCAAAGAAGAGGTCTTGGTCATCCATGCGGCGGCAATCGAGCGGTTCGGCGGACTTGACGGTCTGCGCGACGAGGGACTTCTCGATTCAGCGCTGGCTCAACCGTTCCAAACTTTCGATGGCGCAGACTTGTACCCAAGCGCTATCGATAAGGCGTGCCGATACGCCTTCGGCATCATATCCGACCACCCGTTCATCGATGGGAACAAGAGAACGGGCGCTGCCCTGCTCGGTACTTATCTCAGAATGTCCGGCATCGATTTCAGACCAGGACATGCAGTTTTCCTCAAAGCTATGCTAGGCGTTGCGGATGGGTCGGTAAGCTATGACGCGCTTGTTGGGTGGGTCAACGGCGTCGTAGACTAAGAAATCCCGCAACCTGCGGCACGTCCATGAGGTCGTCGGGCGGGCCGCTCGCTTCGGATGCCGCGGAGGCGGCAGACCCTTGGCATCTCCGCCCCGGCATACTCGCGGCTTTCTTCTTTAATATCCTGTCCCTTTCACGGGCCAGCCACCACAAAGCTCGGCCTTTAAGCGACCCCTTGGCCCGAAGATCGCGGCAATTGCAATGCCGCCGGTGCAGGATCGTTCCGCTAGCGGCGGATGGCTTGGAGGCAACGTCGGGAAACCGCCTCTCCCGCAGGACGTTTGCGCAGGCCCTACTCATCATTCCATGAAGTTGCCGATTGTTCTCCGAAGCTCGCGCGGGCGTCGTTTTGGGAGGAATCGTCCCCGAGCCCGACTGCAGTGCCAATGGCTGTCCTTCTCGGACGTTTCCGCAGGTGGGAAGCGTTGCCGAACAGTGCCAGCGACTATTGCAGGCGCAGGGCGGCACCGTAGCGGTACCACCCCTGGTGCCGCGGAGGTACTGCGATCTCGTGCCCTTTCCGGGCATGGAGAATAATAGAAAGCCCAGGTCAGGGCACGGATTGGTACGGTAGAAAGCGCCCTATTTAATCATTGAGTGGGAGTGACGGGAGCGCACGTTTCCCATCTGAGCGCGATTGCCCCCGTCGCGTTTTGCTCGAGCGGGTGTCAGTATCGCACGAACGTGTCGTCGTCCGCGCTTCCGCCATCCGCATCTACGTACCGTTCGACGCTCATATGCAAGTCGTACTTGTCGCGGAGTTCCGCGATTCGCGCCATCATGGGCGTTGCGTGGTGCGCATCGAGAGCGGCCTGGTCTGCCCACTGGTCGACGAGCAGCACCGTGTCGGGGTCTGCCAGGGCTTGGAAGTACTCGTAGCGCAAGTTGCCCTCTTCAGCGCGAACGGCGCTGGCCACACCTCCAGACTCCATCTCGCGCGCAAAGCCGAGTGCCGCACCGGGTGCGCCCGTGTAGCGTATGTTGATCGTCAGTGCCATCGTGTCCTCGTTCGTGTCAAGCGCCATCCTATCGGACGTTTTCCGCCCACTCCTTAAGCTCTGCCTGCGAGGGGCGCCCGTTCAAGAGGCCGCCCGCAAGGACCTTCGCGTCGGGCGCAAGGGCCTGCATGCGCCTTGGTGCCTGCCCCAGACCGCTGCCGCCGCTCGTCGCGAATGGCACGACCGTCTTGCCAGAGAAGTCGTAGGTCTCAAGAAACGTGTCGATGATGCGGGGCTCCACGTACCACCACACGGGAAATCCGACGAACACCGTGTCGTAGACGTCCATGTCCGCGACCTCGCCTGCAATCGCCGGGCGGCACGATTCGTCGTTCATCTCCGTGGTCGTGCGGCTCTTCTTGTCCTGCCAGTTCAAGTCTGCGCTTGAGTAAGGCTTCTCGGGTACGATCTCGAACAGGTCGGCCCCCGTCGCCGCAGCGAGGTTCTTCGCCACCTTCGCCGTCGTCCCGCTCGCGCTGAAGTACGCAACCAAAACCTTTGCCATCATGCTCTCCTTCTTTGAGTGCCTGCCTGCCGAACGCCCTGCGAAGCCGCCCCCTGCGGCAACTTCATCATCCGATGCGCTCGGCATCAAGGCTAAGCTTCCCGAGCTCGTCTACCGCCCCTCGACGCCCCGGTTCTCCTAGTACCTGTTTATCCTGCACTTCGCCTTGATCCGCCTGATGTCGTCGGGTAGCTCGTCGAGGGGCATGTTGCGAGGGGTGTCGCACGTACCCGACTCGGCCGCCACGTCGTAGAACCAGCACTTGTACTCGATGAAGTCGCGCGCGAGCTCGAGTTCCTTGATCTGCGCGTCAATCGCGGCGCGGCGCTCGTGGACGATGCGCCTGCGCTCCTCGATGGTCGAGTCGCCCTCGGTGTAGAGCCGAATGTATTCGCGGATTTCCTTGATAGGCATGCCCGACACCTTCAGCCGTTCCACGAAGCGCATCCATTCCAGGTCGTCTTCGTCGAACAGGCGCCGCCCATCGCTTGCGCGCTGCTGGTTGGGGATGAGCCCGTTCTTCTCGTAGAAGCGTATGGTCGATGCCGGCATGCCCAGCTTTGCCGACGCGTCGCCTATCGTGTACACCTTGCTCATGCAGACTCCTATTTTGCAGGCCCGCGGTTCATCTTCGCGCAGTCGCCGACCTTCTCGCCGGTGACGAAGTACTCATAGGTGGGGAACTCGAAGAGCACGGGCTTGAACACGTGGTAGTCGATTTTGCCCTTCTCGTTCAGCACCGTCTCGTCGGCGTAGACGGAGAGCACCTTGCAGATGAAGTTGTCGAACTTCTCGAGTTCGTAGTTGCCGTCGGCCTCGCACTCGATGGAGACCTTCGCCTCGTCGATCAGCGGCGCTCCCGCATTGCCCAACGTGTAGGCGAACGCGGTCGACTTGTCTTCCTTGTTGCCGCTCGTCGTGCCCATGAGATCGGCCTTCGCAAGCCACGACTCGTCTACCACGTTCACCGAGAGCAGTTTGGTGTCGCGGATGCCCCGGTTGATGTAGTGCGCCTGCAGAAGCGACACCATGAGATGGCTGTGAGCGACGGTGCCCGCGTGCGCCGCGAGCGTCCAGGTCGGCTTGCCGTCCACCATGGTGCCCACCACGATGACGGGCGAGGGGTAGAGCGCGAGCGTCGCGCCGATGTTCTTCTTCATTACCTCATCTCCTTTTCCCAGAAGCGTATTGCGTTGATGCCGAGCGAGTCCGTAATCTCCTCGAGCTCGGCGACTTCGACGTCGGAGAGCTCGACAGCGGCTGCCGCGGCAGCATCTGCCACGTGGCTTTCCCTGGTCACGCCGACGATGGGCAGCGTGCCCTTGGCGATGGCCCAGGCAACCGGCACCTGTGCGATGCCGACGCCGTGCGCCTCGGCGACCTCGGCGAGCTTGGCGTTCAGGATCTCGAGCTTGTCGAGCACGGGGTTGTACGCAGCTGCGCGCGCCGAGCCTTCGGGCATGGGGTGGGTCGTGTCGTACTTGCCTGAGAGCGCGCCCTGCTCGAGCACCATGTACGAGAAGAACGTCACGTCGTTCTCTTTGCACCAGTCGAGGATGCCCGAGTCGATGGAGCTGCGGTTGATCAGGCTCAGGTGGTTCTGCACCGCACCGAGCTTCAGGCCGTGCTCGCGAAGTATCGCATCGGCCTCCTTGATTTCTGCCAGGTCGTGATTCGACACGCCGATCATGGGCACGTCATCGCGGCCTTCGAAAAACTCCGCGAGCGCGCGGGTCCACTTGGGCGCCTCCGAGGCGTTGTGCACCCAATAGATATCGAAGCTGTCGAGGCCCATGAGGTCGAGCTGCATGTCGTGCATCGCCGCAACGGGGCTCGCGGCCGACGCGTCGATGCACTGGGGCGTCAGCTTGTCCGATACGAGGTAGCTGTCGCGTGGCAGCCCCTTGAGCAAGCCGGCGAGCGCCTTCTCTGACGTGCCCATGCCGTAGGCGAAGGCGGTGTCCCAGAGGTTCAGCCCCGCATTCATCGCCGCATCGAAGATGGGCTCGAGCCCAGCTGCATCGATGCCGCTGCCGAACGTCCCGTCGTTGCCCCAGGCCCATGCGCCCAGTGCGATTTTAGGGAATTTGGTGTCTGCCATGACGGTGTTCCTTTCGGCTGGTTTTTGCTTTGCTGACGTCATTGAAGAGGATTCTTCAACTTAAACCATGGTTTAAGTCAAGCGACAATCTGGAGCCTTTTGAAGATTCTTTATCGCGCCTTTGAAGGTGATAATCAGATGATTGCCGTTTCGGGCTTTCCGGAAACGTCGCCGTAGTTCAAACGCCGTACAGATCCACTCTCGCCCCATGCCCCTGTGCATCACTGCGGGCGTGTGGGCATATTTTCTCCAGCGGCATTCCGAAAAGGCGCGAAGAGGGCTGTTGCGAGCCGCTCGATACGGGCAGGAAACGCCGCTCGCTCCGTTAGAGGATGAGTAGCGCGTCCTTTGCGCGGCCCATATCTTGGAACATGCCCTCCGCCTGTTGTGGCGGCACGCCCAACGCTTGTACGTACGCGCGCATGACCGGGGCAAGCTCTTGCGGCACGTCGAACGGCAGACCGTTTCGCAAGCAATGGTACAGCCACTCGTAGAAGCCGCCCATATGGATGACGACCACGCGCATGATGCGCTGCTGGGCTTCGTCGCTTACCGGCGTTTCCCCCGTTCGCTGCAGGGCCCAGGCCCCGTTGAACGCGATGACGCTTTCGGTCATCTCGCGACTCTCGATGATGTCGAGCAGGAACCGACCGTAGCCCCGCTCCAGCAGATGAGCGAAAAAGCAGCAGCCCAGCTCGTAGATGCGCTGGTAGTCGCCGGAAACCTGGTCGTCGTGATAACCAAGCGCCTTCTGGCAGCGCGCCAGCAGATCTTCCATGAACGCGATGGCCAGTCGCTCCTTTTTCGGGAAATGGTACTGCGCCAGATTTCGGCTGATGCCGCACGCTTTTGCAATGGAGGTGTACGACGTGGCCGAATAGCCCCGATCGCGGAACTGTCGCCATGCTTCGGCCATGATCTTCGCCTTCAGCTCGTCGTTCGCGGGCCTTGCCACAGTGCCTCCTTCTTTGCCTGCGTGGCATTGTAGCAAACCTTGATGCGACTAGGAAACAGGTATACTATACACGCCAAGGAAACTTTAGCTTACCGGATGAGGTAACGCGATGCTGCATCGGAAAGGAAGGCCATGTACACCATTGAACAGGGTATTCAGCTCATCAACGCCGACCCCATGCTGTTCGCGCCTGCCGGCGTCGGCCTGTTCGCCTCGTTCGTGCCGCCGCTGAATTGCTGGCAGTTCTACATGATCGGCATTATTTGCATCGTATGCGCCGCCCGCGCCGTTTGGCTGTCCTACAAGCTCCCCAAGGCTGCCGGCCTGCAGCAGATCATCGACGCCAAGGCGCAAGCCGAAAACGCTTAAGTTCTCCCAGGCCCCCCCCGCGAAAGGAAATTCATGAACATTATCAACTCGCTGTTCGCAACGTATCCGCAGGGCGTTGACCTGCAGCTTTCTGACTTCACGTATTCTTTAAGCCTGCAGAATCCGAACTTCGGCATCACATTGGCGACGTTGCTCATCACGTTTATCCTGGGCTTTCTGGTGTACGTGTACTCCTTCGTCCTGGTAATCCGCGAGAAAAGCGCGCCCTACCCGCTGTGGATGCATACGTTCTACTGCGCGGCGGACTTCATGGGCATCTGGGTGTTTCTGGCCGCCTACCAGGCTGTTGGCGGATTCTGGTTCTTCATGCTGGGTGCCGTGGGCGAAGTGGTATGGGTCGGCTTCGAGATCTTCTGCCTGTACCATGCTGTCACTACGGAGCGCGTGGCGCTGTTCGGCCCGGACGGCACGCTGAAGCATGCAGTGCTGGTGGTGCTGGCCGAGATTGCCATCTTCTTCGTGAGTCTGAACTTCCTGCGTGTTGAGCTGGGCGATGTGTCCATGTTCAAGTTCTGGATCTTCACGCAGGTCATCATCGTGTGCGCACCGGGGCTGTTTTGGCGAGAGCGCGGCACCCGCATCGGCAGCTGCTGGCAGCTGGTCGTGGTGCTGGTGCTGGTGGCTGTCATGAGTTTTAACCCGTTAGGCAACATGTGGAGCCTGATCAGCCCCTATTTCGCGCTGGAGAACAACCCGTGGTACTACGCTATGGGCGCCGTGGTCTTTTGCTTTGCCATCTACGACGTGGTGGTGTACGCCAAGCTGCCGAAGAAGCCCGAAGTGCTGGAAAGCGGCAAAAAGCCGGTCTGGTAAATCAGCTAGTATCCGAAAATGCGCCTCGACACCAAGGCCGCCATCTCCTGCGGGGTCTCTTCCCAGCCGCCGCGCGCTCATGTGACGAACAACCCGTAGAGGCCGTAGGCGAGGAAAGCAGCCTCGTAGTCTCCGTTGCGCCCCAGGTCGGCGTCGCTCACTATCGTTTCGAACGCGGCCAGGATGGCGTCCGTGCGGCCTTGCTCGATCATGAGGTCGTTTTCCGCGCGCAATGACAGGCAGAACTCGAAGTAGCGCAGAGCCCGCTCGGGATTCGAGAACGCGAGCTCCTTGAGGCGGTGCTCATTCTCGTATGCGCGCCATCGGCGAACAAGGTAGGCGGTGAGCAGCTCCTCCTTTGACGAGAAGTTGCGAAAGTACGTGGCCCGGCCCACGCCCGCCCGTGCGGCAAGCTCGTCGATGGTCACCTTTCGGATGTCCTTTTCGGCCATGAGTAGGAACAGGGCAGACCCCAGCTTGTCTGTGGCGTAGGCAGACACAACGCGCCTCCTGATACGAAAGCCATCGATGCGTATCGTTTGCACGCGCGCCATTGGGGCACGTGCAGGACGGATGATACGATTGTATCAACTGCACGCACTTTGCACATCTTTCGGGAGGACGGCGATGAAGGAGAAGACACGGCGGCGTCTGAGGCTGCTCGCACGGGTGATGGCAGGGATATGCGTCGCTCTCGTCGTGCTCGCGCTGGTACTGGTAACTCATACGCAGGTCGTTGTCGGAGCGATTCAGACGCTTTCGGCCAGTGCCGTCAAGACGACTAACACCTTCGAACCAGAGGGCGAACCCATGGACGCCACGCGGGACAACGGACAGCGCATCGTGACCGAAATCGCCTATGCCGACGAGTATCCCAACAGCTTCCTGGATATCACCTACCCCGATGCCGATACCTCTGTGTGCAGGCCGACATTGGTCTATTTCCACGGCGGCGGCTTCTTCGGGGGCAGCAAGAGCATGGGCGATCCGCTGGCATCGAGCGATGTCACATCGCTTCTGGACGACATCTGCGCGGCCGGATACAACGTTGTGAACGTGGACTACGGCCTTGTGCCCGACTGCCGCTTTCCCGTACCTGTCATCCAGGCGAACCAGGCGCTTGCCTGGTGCGAGGCGCATGCGGAGGAGTACGGCCTCGATATGGACGATGCCGTCGTCATGGGTTCGTCTGCTGGCGCCATCATAGCGAGCCAGATGGGTGCCGTTATCTCGAACCCAGAGTATGCAGCCGAGCTCGGCATCCAACCTGCGCTGCAACCGAGCCAGGTGAGAGCTGTCGTGATCGACGACGCGCCGCTCGTCTACGACGAGTTCTCGCTGGGCACCAAGATTCTCATCGGCAACTATGTGCGCGGCACGATCTTCCTCAGCAAGGAGGAGATACATCGCTACGATGCCACCCAATGGGTCACGTCGGCATACCCGCCGGCGGTGCTGCTCGGCAGCGAGTACCACAACGATATGCGGCACATGGACACGGCGCTCACCGAGGCGGGCGTGGTGCACGAGCTCATCGACCCGCTGGCCGAGCGCGGTCTGGAGATGCCTCACTGCTTCGTGGCTAACGAGCGTACCGATGAGGTCGCGCGGGATGCGTTCGAGAGGATGCTGGCGTTTCTGGAGAGACAGACCGGGAACGCCTAGACCGCCGTCATGTTGATCATGCCTAAGTAGGGCAACTTCGGGGCTCGGCCATGCCTTCTCTTGCCTCCGTGGCTGCAGGTTGGCTTGAACCGAAAGTCCCAGAGTCGGATCTGCCGCTGAAACATTCGGGATGAAGGCTCTGCCGGGACGATGCTATTATCTGCGGCTGCGCACGCATCTTATCTTTTGGAGGGTTTAATGGAATTGAAGAAGCTGGAATACGATCTCACCATCTGCAAGGTCGATTCGCTTGCGGACGTTGACCTGACAGCGGATTTTTTCTTTATCGCCCAAACTGACGAGGAGCTCTCTCTCGTATGCAAGACGGAAGATGCCCCGACTCAGACGACCGATCGTGATGACGGGTGGAAGGGGTTCCGCATCCAGGGCGTTCTCGACTTTTCCCTGGTCGGGATACTGTCGAAGCTGTCAGGGGTTCTCGCCGAGAACAATATCGGGATCTTTGCGTGCTCAACCTTCAATACGGACTATATTTTCGTGAAAGAAGAAAACTTCGAGAAAGCCCTGAACGTGTTGTCTGCAAAGGGGTACACCGTACAGTGAACCCCAGCTTCGCCATGCCGATAAAGCTGTCTTATCAGCGAAAGTATTTTGGCGGGAAGAAATAGGCTTGTGAGTCGAGTTGGGAGAAGGGACATGCGTCCTGCCGCAACGCGCCCCCGATGCGCATTGTTGGCTATATCGAGCGACTCTCGTGCCCAGTCTCAATTTCAGGATTCTCGAGCTATGCGCACGGCAATGGCGCAGCAATCGCGTATGCTGAAACGCCGAAGACGAGCAAGTCCATGGGGTTGCTGATGACCATGGGAAGAAGAGGGGCGGGGACTATGAAGGTTTTCTATTTCACGGCGACGGGCAACGGGCTCGCCATCGCAAAGGCGATCGGCGGTGAGGCAATCTCGATCCCGCAGGCGCTGAAAGCGGGAACGACGCGTTACAAGGATGACGTCATCGGCATCATCACGCCCACCTACGCCGGCAATCCTGCGCGCATCGTGGTCGAGTTCCTGAAACGCGTCGACCTCGATGCGGATTACCGCTTTGCCGTGGCTTCGTATGGCGGCGTCATGGGCAATCCCATAAAGCCGCTTGCAAGCGCCGCCGCTGCCAAGGGCTGGAGCTTCGACTACACCGCCAGCGTCAAGATGGTCGACAACTATCTCCCGCTGTTCGACGTCGCCGCGGAACGGGAGAAGAAGGACCAAGCCGCGATAGGGGAGGCGCTCGCAAGCATCGCCGCAGATGTTGCTGCCCGCAAGCGCTCTGCCGCGCACGTCGGCGTCGGCAACGCGCTTTACGGCGCGGTGGGCGCTCTGGCATACAACAAGGTTGCAGGCCCCAAGGTGGCGCGCGAATCGTTTTCCGTAAGCGACGCCTGCATCTCGTGCGGCGTCTGCGTGCGCTTCTGCCCGGCGGGAAACATCACCGTGGAGGATGGACAACACCCCGTGTTCGGCGATGCCTGTCTGGGGTGCTACGGCTGCGCGCACATCTGCCCGCATAACGCGATCCACGCCAAGGGCGAGAAGAGCGCCGCGCGCTGGCGCAACCCCGACGTCACGGCCAAGGAGCTCCTCGACGCCAACGCCCAGTGACGCGAAAAATGGCACGAGGGACCGTGGGTATCGAGTCATTTTGAGTAGATACATAGCGAAAATTGGGAATAGTACTCCCAATATTGACAATATCGACTGGGCGACGCACAATGGCATCCGAGGCAAGGAGGCCATTCCCATGTACATTTCGCGCGAGGTGGAAGCGACGATAGATTCCTGCTTGAAGCAGGGCAAGGTCGTGCTGGTGACAGGCGCTCGTCAAGTTGGCAAGACCACTGTCCTCAAGCAACATCTGGGCGACGCCTTTCACTACGTTTCTCTCGAGAATCCCGCCGAGTTCGCCACCGCTAAGCAAGACTCGGTTCTCTTCTTCGAAGAACACGAACTCCCGCTGATCATCGATGAAGTGCAGCGCGTCCCCGAGCTCTTTTCTCCTATCAAGTGGCAAGTCGATCAATCAGACGCCAAGGGTCAGGTCATTCTCACGGGTTCTCAGACGTACCAGTTGATGAAGGGCGTGAGCGAATCTCTGGCGGGCAGGATTCGGATCATCGAGATGCCGCCCCTGTCGCTTCGAGAGATGCTGGGCCGTGCGAAAACCCCGCACAAGCACCTTCCTCACGTGATCTCGGAGAATGACCTTCCTCAGCTTCCGGAAGGTTTCGACCTGTGGGCTGCAATCCACCGTGGGTCCATGCCTGAGCTCCAGGACCCGGAAATCGATTGGGATGGTTTCTATTCGGATTACGAGGCTGCCTATTTGGAGCGCGACGTCCGCGACCTGATCAACGTGAAGGACGAGGCGAAGTTCTACAACTTCATGGTTGCCTGCGCAGCTCGAACGGGGCAGCTGCTCAACACGAGCGACATCGCAAACGCTATCGACGTGGACCACAAGACGGTCAGTGCGTGGCTGTCTATCCTGCAGGCTTCCAATGTCATTCGGATTGTGGAGCCGTTTTGGCCAAACATCGGCAAGAGCCTCACGAAGACGCCCAAGATCTTCTTCATGGACACCGGGCTCGTGTGCCATCTCACGCGCTGGACCACGCCCGAGCAGCTCCGCCGCGGCGCAATCGCCGGTCATGTGTTTGAGACGTTCGTTGTCTCGGAAGTGCTCAAGAGCTTCATGAATGCCGGCGCCAACATGCGCGACGTCTGGTTCTACCGCGACTCGAAGAAGCGAGAGATCGACCTTGTGATTCAGGATGGGCGAACGTTGCACCCGATCGAGGTGAAGACGAGCGGCCTCGTCAAAGCGGATGCCGTCAAGAACTTCAAATGCCTCGAGGGCTTTCAGGATTACGAAGTCGGCTTTGGTCAGGTGATCTGCCAGACAAGCGAACCCTACATGGTCGCGCGTGATGTCCAGGCGGTTCCCGCTTGGGCGATCTGACAGACGCACAAAAATGACACGAGGGGCCGTGGGTATCGTGTCAGTTTGGTCCGGAGGGACACCCCGACCTGTTCCTCCGGTTCAGGTACAATCATCGCACTGCACGCAAGAGCGGAAGGGAAGGCTCCGTGAAGGGAACGGTTCGTCTCGAGACGGAGAGGCTGGTTCTCAGGCGATTCGAAGCCGGCGACGCGGACGCGCTGTACCGGGAGTTCGGGTCCAACGAGAACATGAGCAGGTATTCCGGGTGGAATCCGTACGCGACCCCAGAAATGGCCCAAGCCACGGTGGGCGACTATCTGGAACGATATGGCGACCCGGCGTTTTACAGCTGGGCCATCGATCGCAACGGCGAGCTCGCCGGCACGATAGGCGCTTACGACTACGATGCCGCGGCGAGCAGCATCGAGGTGGGCTTCAGCATCGCCGAGCCCAGCTGGGGGAAGGGCTATGCGAGCGAGGCCCTTCGCGCCGTGCTCCGCTATCTCGTCGACGATGAGAGGATCGCGCAGGTCAGGGCATGGTGCGCATCCGACAACGTCGGGTCCAGGCGCGTGCTCGAGAAGTGCGGGATGGTCCTGACGAACACCGAGAAGGGCGCGCTCGCCGTGGGAGACGAGACCTTCGACCGCCTCGATTTCGTCTACGAGAAGCGTTGAGCCCAGGAACACCGCTGTGCACGGTGCATCTGTTTCTAGTATGCCTGCGTACGTGCTCCGGACCGCGCCGGTGGCGAATCTGGGGCTGTTGATGCTAGCCCAGGAATAAGGAACGTGAGAAGCAGATGACCAAGCCGGATGCGAGTTCCGAGACTTCTCGAGAGACGCAGAGAGAAGGCGCGGCGTCGGTCTCCCGCACGCTTCGCGACCTGTACCCGTTGTACACACCCAATGAGGCCGACGACCGGGAGGAAGGTTTCGCGACCGTCGATTCCCCCGTCGAGGCCCAAGAGGGGAAGGGCGGGACGAGTTCCCGCGCCAAGCATGTGTTGGCGCGGTCGATTGGCATTTCCGCGCTCGTGTCCGTTCTGGCCCTGGTCTTTCCCGAGCAGTTCTTCGTGGTGACGTCCGATGTCAAGAACTGGATCTCGGCGAATTTCGGCTGGTACTACCTGCTGCTCGTCTTCGTGATCGTCATCGCGTGCATCGCGTTCACGCTCAGCCCCGTCGGCACGATTCGGCTGGGCGACCCGACCGACAGGCCCAAGTTCTCCACCGCGTCGTGGATCGCGATGCTCTTTTCCGCGGGTATGGGCATTGGCCTGGTGTCCTGGTGAGCGGCGGAGCCCCTGGCGCACTACGACCCCGCTCGCCAAGCGTGGATCCAGAAGTGGACGCTGTTCTACTGGGCGTGGTTGATCGCCTGGTCGCCTTTTGTCGGCGTGTTCATCGCCCGCATCTCGCGCGGCAGGAGCATCCGAGAATTCCTCGCCTGCGTCATCTTGATTCCCGCGATCTTCTCCTGTCTGTGGTTCGCGACGTTTGGGACGATGTCGACTTCGGTCGAGCTGGAGGGGTACGCGATCTCGGCGCTTCCTTCCGAGAGCGTGCTGTTCGCCACGCTCTCACATTTCCCGCTCGGGCCCGTCCTCTCCATCGTGGCGCTTCTGCTCATCGTCTCGTTCTTCGTGACGTCGGCGGATTCTGCCACGTTCGTGCTGGGGATGATCAGCGAGGACGGCAGCTTCACGCCGCGGCGGCGCACGCGCCCTCCGCGTCGGCTTCTTTAGATGGGGTACACTTCTCCATCGAATCATGTTGCCGATGCGATGGGATGATCGATGCAGGTATCGCTTGCGCCCATGGAGGGGCTGACCGGGCACGTGTTCCGCAAGGTCCATGAGGAGTGCTTCGGCGCGCTCGACCGCTACTACACGCCGTTTCTCCCTCCGCCCCGCGTGAACTCTCGATTTGGCGGGCGCTTTGCCAAAGAGGTCGACCCGGCAAACAACCGGGGGCTTGACGTCGTTCCGCAGCTGCTCACCAAAAACCCAGACGAGTTCGTGTGGGCGGCGCGTCTCCTGGCGGATATGGGCTACAGGGAGGTCAATCTGAACCTGGGGTGTCCTTCCAGGACCGTGACTACAAAGGGGAAGGGCTCCGGGTTTCTCGGCCATCTCGAGCAGCTCGAGGCGTTTCTCGAAGACGTGTGCGCCCGGTCCCCTCTGCCCATCTCGGTCAAGACCAGAGCCGGCGTGCACGACGATGCCGAGTTCGAGCAGGTACTTGGCCTGTATTGCAGGTACCCTCTTTGCGAGCTCATCGTGCACCCTCGTGTCCAGAGCGACCTCTACCGGGGCATCCCGCGCCAGGAACTCTATGGCAGGGCGCTCGCGCGAGCCCCGTTTCCCGTTGCCTACAACGGCGACCTGTTTTCCAGTGAAGACGTCGCATCGCTTGCATCGCGGTACCCGGGCACGCGTCACGTGATGCTCGGTCGCGGGCTCCTCGCGAACCCTGCTCTGGCACGCATGGTCGGGGGCGGTCCGGCTGCCACCCGAGAAGAGCTCCGCCGCTTCCACGACGCGCTGTTCTCCGCCTACGAGGAGGAGATGGGCGGCAACGCGGTGGCGCGCATGAAGGAGTGGTGGTCCTACGCCAAGTTCGCGTTTGCGGCACCGGCCGCTGTCCAGCGAGCTCTCAGAAAGGCGAGAAGAGTCGACGAGTACCAGTCTGCGGTCTGCCGTGTCTTTGGAGAACAGGAGCTTGCGGAGGTCGCCCGATACCTTCCGGGGAAGTAGTATGCCGCCCGCGGCTCGCTCCTGTGACAAACCGGTTAGCTCTTGGCCATATACGTGACAGACCGGCAAGGCTCTGACCAAATATGGCCAATGCCTCGCCGGTCTGTCATGACCACAAACGTGCCGCCCTCCGGTCTTCTCGGCCTATTGTGGCGTTGTGGGCGCGTAAATACGGTTTCTCAATCGAGAAAGTATTACCATAGAGCCAGTGAAATGCGCGTCCCTCCGAGCACGCGTTTTGCCGCTGAAAATGCCTCGGGGGGGGGGTGCTCATTGCGGGGCTACATTCTCGATAACGTCGACCGGGCGATGCGGGACGGTTGGATCCAAGTCTACTACCAGCCGGTGGTGATGGGCATGTCCCGCACGCTGTGCGGCGCCGAGGCGCTGGCCCGCTGGATCGATCCCGATCGCGGCATGCTCACCCCCGCCGAGTTCATCCCCGTGCTCGAGGAATCGGGCAAGATCTACGAGCTCGACCTCTACATCGTGGAACAGGTCTGCAGGGACTACCGCCGCATAGCAGCCGCAGGTGTGGACCTCGTCCCCGTCTCGTTCAACCTCTCCCGCGTCGACTTCCGGCACCCCGACCTGTTCGAGCGCATCGAGGACCTGGTGCAGCGCTACGAAGTCCCCCGCGACAAGCTCAACGTGGAAGTGACCGAGAGCGCGTTCGTCGCGGACATGGAGCTTTTAGGGCAGACGCTCGCCGCGTTCAGGCGCGGCGGCTACGAGATCTGGATGGACGACTTCGGCAGCGGCTACTCGTCGTTGGGCGTCCTGAAGGACTATACCTTCGACGAGATAAAGATCGACATGAGCTTCCTGTCGAGCAGCAGCGAGAAGTCCCGCATCATCATCGAGTCCACGGTGCGCATGGCGAAGGCCATCGGCGTGCGGACGCTCGCGGAGGGGGTCGAGACCGAGGAACAGTACCAGTTCTTGCGCTCCATCGGATGCGAGAAGGTACAAGGCTACCTGTTCGGCAAGCCGATGCCGGGCAAGCTCGTGAGCCGCTTTTGCAGGGAGCAGGGAATCGCCACCGTCACGTCGCGCTGGCGCAACTACTATATCGCCCTGGGGCGCATCGACTACCTGACGGACGAGCCACTCGCCGTGGTGGAAGATGACGGTCGAACGCTCAAGATCCTGTTCGCGAACGAGCGCATCAGAGACATCTACAGCCGTGACGGCGTGACCGACCTGCACGACTGGGAGCGCAGACTCAATGCGCACGGAAGCCCCGTCCACAGCCTGCACCGCGATTTCGTCGACAACCAGTTGCACGAGGTCGGCGACACCCAGACGCTCACCTATCCTTCCGGCGGCCACTACATGCTCTTGACGGCACAGGTGGTGGCGCGTTGCGAGAACCGCAGCATCTACCGCGCGAGCTTGCAGTACGTGCAGATCGACGCCGAGGAGGAGAACCAACGCCGCGCCGATATGCTGCGCAACCTCTTCTATGTTTTCAGGGATGTCGCCCTCATCGATTTCTCCGACGACAGCGTGGAGGGACTCAAATCGTCGCTCTCCGACCAGCCCATCGGCAAGGTCGCGCGCGTCAAGGGGATTCAGCTGGTCTTCGACACGTGGAGAACCGAGTTCGTGTACCCGGAGGACAGGGCGCGCTTCCGCGATTTTGCGAGGGCGGACACGTTCGTCCGGCGTCTGAAGCGCTCTGCCGGGGGCATGCTCCACGGATACTTCCGCAGCAAGAACGTCCACGGCAGCTACACGTGGCTCCACCACGTCGTTATCTGCGTTCCCCGCACCAACTTCGAGCAGCTCCTGTACGCGACGGTGGAGACGGGTATGGACCTCGTCGCTTTCTACCGCGTCATAACGGGCGAGCGGGGAGGCGCCGCCGAGCTTGCGGGCTCTTTCGCAGCCAATGCCGCGCCCGAGGTCACCGACCACGTGCTGTGGCGGAGCCTGATCGAGGGCTCGTTCGTCAAGTACTTCTGGAAAGACCGTCAGCGTCGCTTCCTGGGCGTGAGCCAGAAGTTCCTCGAATTCTACGGCCTCGATTCCGAGCGCGACGTGCTCGGCAAGACCGACGAGGAGATGGGCTGGCATATTGACGCCGAGCCGTTCATGCAAGACGAGCTCGACGTGATCGAGCGCGGAAAGGTCATCAAGAACGTCAAGGGGCGCTGCGTCGTCCGCGGCAGGGTCCACGACATCATCGTGAACAAGGTCCCCGTGTACCGCGACGGCAAGATCGTCGGATTGATCGGGCATTTCATCGATGCGGAAGACCTGGAGAAATCCGACGGGGACGCGATGCGCTTCTTGGTCGAAGACCCGGTCACGGGGGTTGCGAACACTCGCGGGTTCATCGAGGGGCTGAGCGGGTACCTCGAAGAGCTGTGGAGCGGGGGCGTGAGGTTCGCGGTGATGAGCGTGTTCGTGAGAGGATACGACGAGTTCGTCAAGGCCTACGGCAGGAAGGCGGGCGATGTCCTGCTGGCGGTGGTGGCAAACGCCCTTCGCGGCGTGTTTTCCACCCATGCGGTGATTGGGCGCTTTGCGAACAGCCAGTTCTTCGTGCTGCAGCAATACGGGTCGGAGCAAGAGGTCCACGACAGCGCCGAGCGCGTGCGCAGCAGCGTTCGCGGCATCCACAAGGCGGGGGAGTGGCCGTGCACCTGCACGGCCGTGGTCAACGTTCATCTTGCGAAGGGCGGTGCGGGCAGCGACCGCCTCTTCGCGTCGATGCTGACGGGCCTCATCGACGCCATGCCGAAGGAGTAGCTAGCTGCGGCGATCACGTCGCCCGCGCGAGATGTGTGGCACTGCCACGTTTTTCGCGCGCGAAGGGGCGTCGCGCCTTATGCGACGAGGGCGTTCAGGACCGCATCGATATCGGCGTCGAGCACGATGGAACGATCGCGAATCTCTTTTGGCGCGTAGGCCTCTCCGCGGTTGATGCAGGCGTACGTCGCCTGCTCGTTTTCCAAGGTCAGCCGCCAGAAGGGGTACTTGATGATGACGGGCGTGTTCATCCCCACCCCAAGCTCGAGATAGAGTACTTCGCCGTCTTTGTGGGATTCGAGGAAGCTGGAATAGCGCGCCGCGGCCTCGTGCCATCCGGCATCTTCGACGAAGGTGTCGTCAGCGCGCAGGTTCATGCTCATGGGGCGGCCGCATATCGGGCAAATTGGCACGAGATCGCTGGGAACGCGCATGTCGCTCTGCTCTTCGACCATGCGCTTCACCACTTCGTAGTTGTCGTAGGTCACGTTATGGCAGGGCCCGCCGCATTGCCACAATCCGTAATCGCCCTGGGTGTAGAAGAGCCTGCTTTTGGGAAAGCCCGCGAGCTGGAATTGGTGGTCGACGTTGGTGGTGAGCACGAAGAAGTCCTTGTCCGTCAGCAGGGCGAGGAGCTTTTTGTATGTCTCCTTTGGCGCGGGCTCGTAGCGGTTGTGCCAGATGTAGCGGCTCCAGTAGGCCCAGCGCTCCTCGGGGGTCGCAAACGGGTAGAAGCCCGCCGAGTACATGTCCCCAAATCCATACTTCTCGATGAAGTCTGGAAAGAGCCGTTGAAAACGCTCTCCCGCGTAGGTGAATCCCGCGGCGGTGGAAAGCCCTGCTCCCGCGCCAACGACAACGGCGCTGGCGTTGGCGATTGCCTCTTTCAGGCGCTCGGCTTCACTTTGATTTTGCTGGCTGGTCATGTGCTCTCCTGTACATCGAGGCGGCGTGGCTGTGCCTTGAGGCAACATCCGCGCACGTCGGGTGCTCCTCTGGCGGAATCCCGACGCGCGGTTGCTGTCGATTTTACTTGCGGACGACGCTGATGCGCTCGTTGACGTGGCTGCCGGACTCGATTTCGTCTACGACGGCGATGGCGTAGTCGGCGTAGCTGATGATGGACTCGCCACACTCGTTGAGCGTCAGCTCCTCGCCGCCGAGCAGGTAGGAACCGGTGCGCTCGCCATCGGCCTGGAAGTCCGCCGCGGGAGAGATGTAGGTCCACTTGACGTCATCGCGCTTGCGCAGCTCTGCGAGCGCCTTTCCCATGGCGGTCGCCAGGGGCTTGAAGGCGTCGGGAAAGTCGGGCGTGTCGACGAGCGCGGTCGTGTGCGAGGGGCTGACGTAGAGCGAGCCCGCCCCGCCGACGACAATCAGGCGCGTGTCGGAACCGGAAAGCACGTCGCACAGGTGCGCGAGCGTGGTGGAATGCTGCCCCAGCGTCTCGGGAGTCCAGGCGCCGAATGCATCGACGACGGCGTCGAAGCCTGCCAGGTCCTTTGCGGTCAGGTCGAAGAGGTCCTTGACGACGGACGAGGTCGCGGCTGTGCGGTTCTCGGAGCGGACGAATGCCGTGACGTCGTTGCCGCGCTCGACCGCTTCCTTGACGATGAGGCGCCCTGCCTTGCCGTTTGCTGCGACGACTGCGATTTTCTCGGCCATGGTGAGTTCCTTTCTTCAGGCCGCGTCGTTTGCGCGGCTGCTCTTGTTGACACCTGGAATAGTAAGAACATGGCGTACAATAGGGAAGTAGGCACAATAATGTGCGGTAGGTACCTCAAAGTAACTAATATCGATGAGCAGCAAGTATACACATGAAGGGCTTTGAAGATGGATGAATGCAAGATGACTCTTGAATCGCTTCCCGTCTGTCCGGTCGAGACCACGCTCTCGCTCATCGGCAGCAAATGGCAGGTTCTCATCATCAGGGACCTGGTCGCCAATGGCACTATGCGATTCAAGGAACTACAGCGTTCTATTGGGAAGATCTCGCAGAAGGTGCTCACGTCCAACCTGCGCACGATGGAGGCGCAGGGACTCGTCCATCGCGAGGTGTTTGCCGAGGTGCCGCCGCGCGTGGAGTACTCGCTCACGGAGTTGGGTCAGTCGCTTAAGCCCGTGCTCGACGCCCTGCAAGCTTGGGGCGAGGAGTACAAGAAGAGCCTGAAGGCGAGCAAGTAGCCGCCCGATCAGCGCCCGCCGTTTCCGTGCGCCTTCGCGCCCCGCACGCGCGAGATGCGTGGCACTGCCACAGTTCCCGTGCGATCAACGCGAGATGCGTGGCGCTGCCACTCTTTTCGCGCACGATGCGCGGGGCGTGGGCGCAGCATTCGCTCGCAGGGAAGCGACGCGCTATCCTTGGACCACAGACCTCACCAAAGGAGACATTTCATGACTTCACGCGCGCAGCGCAGCGTGCCCACGAGCATTCAAGTCCATGGCGCACGCGTCCACAACCTCAAGAACATCGACGTCGACATCCCGCTCAATCGATTCGTCGCCATCGCCGGCGTGTCCGGCTCGGGCAAGAGCTCGCTTGCCCTGGGCGTTCTCTACGCCGAGGGGTCGCGCCGCTACCTCGAGGCGCTTTCCACCTACACGCGCCGCCGCCTCACGCAGGCAAGCAAAGCTGCCGTCGACGAGGTGCTCCACGTTCCCGCCGCCCTCGCGCTCCACCAGCGCCCCGGCATACCCGGTGTGCGCAGCACCTTCGGCACCTCGACCGAGCTGCTGAACAGCCTGCGCCTGCTCTTCAGCCGCGCGGGCAGCCATTGCTGTCCCAACGGGCATCCCAGCCCACCTAGCATCAACGTCTCGCTCGAGCGCCCGATCGTCTGTCCGGAATGCGGCGTGGAGTTTTTCGGCCCCGGTGCCGAGGAGATGGCGTTCAATTCCGGCGGTGCGTGTCCTACCTGCGGCGGGACCGGCGTGCAACGCATGGTGGACGAGTCGACGCTCGTGCCGGACGAGACGCTTACCATCGACGAGGGCGCCGTGAAGCCCTGGGGCAGCCTCATGTGGAGCCTTATGGCCGACATAGCGCGCGACTGCGGCGTGCGCACAGACGTCCCCTTCAACCAGCTCACGCCCAAAGAGCGCGAGTTCGTCTTCCACGGGCCGGCGGAAAAGCACCATCTGCTCTACCACAACGAGAAGACGGGCACCGCGGGCGAGATGGACTTCACCTACTACTCGGCGGTCTATTCGGTGGAAAACGCGCTCTCCAAGGTCAAGGACGAGAAGGGCCTCAAGCGCGTGGCGCGCTTCCTGAAGGAGGGGCCGTGCCCCGATTGCGGTGGCACGCGGCTTTCGAAGAGGGTGAGGCAAAGCACCATCGGCGGCCTCAACCTTGCAGATGTCACCCGCATGACCTTGGACGACCTGATCGCCTGGCTGCCCACGGTGCCCTCCTCGCTTCCCGACGGCGTGCGCGAGATGGCGTCCGCAATTATCGACGAGATGACAGAGCCCGCGTCGCGCCTGAAGCAGCTGGGACTGGGGTATCTCTCGCTCGATCGCGCGAGCAGCACGCTCTCCACGGGCGAGCGGCAGCGCGTCCAGCTGGCCCGTGCCGTGCGCAACCGCACGACGGGAATCCTCTACGTCCTCGACGAGCCCTCGATCGGGCTGCATCCCAGCAACGTGGACGGCCTGCTGCAGGTGATTGACGACCTCGTCGAGGACGGCAACTCGGTGGTGTGCGTCGACCACGACGTACGGGTGGTCCGCCAAGCCGACCACCTGATCGAGATCGGTCCCGGCTCGGGAGATGCGGGCGGCACGGTCATCGCCCAGGGCACACCCGCCGAGGTCGGGTGCGATTCCGCCTCGCGCATCGGCGGCTTTCTGACGGGGGCGGAGAAGGTGCGCACGC
>OLPZ01000866.1_pt1 | contig 22255 bp, 27 predicted proteins | sample 1672711 | NCBI WGS metagenome assembly OLPZ01 (sample SAMEA3136716, study PRJEB25190) | human gut metagenome
ATTCAAAAGTAGAAATTCCTAATCCGTTAAGCGATAAATATACTTCACTATCTTTGATTTTCTCACCATAGCTATATGGCTCATGAACAATCTTTGGATTCTTTCTGTTCGGATTATCAAACAATAATACTCGATACATTAGACCATCACCTCACTAGACATAAAGAAAGAGATATGACCTTCGCCATAAATAGTTAAGTGGTTGGTCCCTCTTTTTAATTTAAAGAAATAATCTTGCGATTCGCCTTTCGGAACTTTTATTGTTGTTCCGTCATCAGTAGTTAATTGCATTGTAGACGTTGCCTTTATTGTTGGACTAGAAGCATTCGCTCCCATATTGATAAGAAAAATTTCTCTTTTTCCGTGAATATAGTAGCCTGTCCAATTGTCGGCGCTATCGTCTGTGAAATAGTCCTCGTCAAAGACATCGGAATAAGAAATATTTTCCCTTAAAGCAAAAGGATACACGTCAAATTCTACGGTTAACGTTAATGAATTACTTGACGAGTCATCTTCTGCTTTCACACTTTTGCATTTTCCATACCAGCGAAGCCCTGAACGTAACCAAGAATCATCAATGTAATCAATTCCATCCATCATCAACTCTTCTTTTACTTTCGCCTCTAATGCCTTTCGTTCTTCGTATGGCGTATTAGGTCGCCAAAAAGTAACAGTGACAATGCGATTACTAAAAATTCGTTCTCCTGTAAGCATGGAAAAATCATACTGACCTTGCATGAAAGGGATCTGTTCAATAATTTCCACTTCTTCCGCTGAAGGAGCATCGTGTTCAATAATGTAGAAACCATGTTCTTTGCTATTAAAACGACCTTTGGCCATATATTCTACAATTTCAATCAACTACGATACCTCCCATCTTGCTTTTGTTGTTCTGCTAAATTAAGATTCATTGGGCTACCTAGCGCTCCCACTACTTGGCCAGTATCCATCACGACAGTTAAATGTCGTATTTCTTCTAAAATTTCTACCATTTTTCCCATTGGCGTATTATCTATAGAGTGTTTTACCTCAATTGCATTTGAACGTTTCATCAAACGGCTATCCGTAATAGATTGATGAATACTTGAAATCATATCTTTTGCACTTTGTACGGCAACCGACGTATCTTCTCGAATACCTGCAGCTACACCTTGTGCAAGGAAAACACCAACATCATATTTCAATAGGCGTGATGGTGATTTAATTTTTGCTTTTTTCTGTGCTTCTGCATTAACGGCGGCTACTAAATTTTGCATAGCAGCCACTGCTTCGCCCTGACTTGCACGAATACCAGAAGCAACACCTCTAGCCATATTTGAACCTACAGGGCTCATATCTACAGAACCTGCACCCTGACTTACCGCATTTCCTAAAGACCTTCCAGCATTATTTGCAGGGGGTAACTGAGTTAAATATCCTTGAATTGTTGCCGCACCTAGCTGACTTCCAGAATTCTTCGCATTTCCTTTTTCAGAATTCATTCCAGCATTTGTCTGTTGAGCATTGCTTTTACCAGCATTTTTATGTTCATTACTTTTACTTCTTGTTCCAGAAGCAGCTGCACTACTATTATCAGCGGCAGCTTTCTTAGAATTAGATTTTTGCGAAGATTGACCACTATTCATCGAAGACATCAATTCTTTACCAACATTATTAAGTTGTGTTTTTCCAGAGTTTAATCCATCAATTAACTGGTTTTTCCCGTCTTGACCATTTCTAAATAAGTCAGGAGGCAACGCTTGTAAAGTATTCACAATGTCAGCTCTTGACATATTCGCCCACTTCGTTGGATCATTACTTTGCAATCCCTGAACCAGTCCGTTAGAGCCATCAATCCCTCGTTGACGTAGCATTCCTGCCAATAAAGCCATTTGTTGGTCAATGCTAGCACCATTATTTACATAAGATTGATAAATGCCTAAAAGCTGTTGGTCTGTAACGCCTTTAAGTTGTGCTAAATTATCAGCTGTCACTGCAATTTTATTTGCACCATTTTGTGAAATAATCGATAGAAGTTGAGCTCCTTGCTCTAATTCACTTTGTCGTATTTGAGCATTTTGCGTTTGTAATTGTGTAATTTGATTTTGGAAAGCTGCTTTTTCAGATTCTGTTTTTGCTTGGTTCTTTTGTGTTTCTAGTTGCTGAATTTGGGCGTTATTTTCTTGCACTTGTTGCGCTTGAATTTCCCCAAGCGTTCGCAAGCTTGTCAAAGTTTGTTCTTTTTCTTGCTCGCTTAATGCTTGTTTATTAGCCAACTTATTCATACCAGCCTCAACAAATTGTTGGTTCTGTTGTAATAATTGATCACGAATAATATTCGTTTGATTTTGCAAAGTAGCTCTTTGCTGTTCTGTCAATTCTTGACCCTCTACTGTTTTATTATTCTTCAATTGGTTAGAATAATCAGTATATACCTTCAATAAATCACTATTATTCGTTTGAACAGCTTTCATATACTGGCTTGAAGCATTGGCAAAAATCTTTTGCTTCTCTGCTTCTGATTTTCCTTCTGCCGCTTCAATTTGCTTGTTATAGGTTTCAACAGCCTTTTTCTGTTGTTCCTTTAAATTCGTAACTAAATCAAGTGTATTCTTGAAATAAGTTTCTACGCCAGCCGTACTACCATTTTGCTGTGAGAAAAGTTCAGTCATTGCCTGTTTAGCTTCATCAAGTTTTGAAGAATAATTTTCAACACTTGAAGAGGATTCTTCCATATTTAACGAAATTGCTTTAGTAGTGTCTTTGGACTTTTTACCTAATTCTTCGGTGCTTTTAGCAGCTTTTTTTAAGGCAGAATCAGAAAACATTGTATCCCAATCTTTTTCAATATCAGATAAGCTTTTCTTCATATCTTTAAATGCTTTATCAGCACCTTTAGAATCGCCTTTTAATCGTTTCCAAAGTCCTTTTACACCGTTTGAAATTGCCATTATTGCATTTACTACCGTTTTTCCTACAGTAACGATAGTACGTAAGCCATCTACAAAACCTGCTATTGCAAAAGTGACACCAACAATTGCGCCAGTACCTAACCATTTAAATGTATTTCCTAATCCTTTTATTGTTTTAGTAACACTCGCAGAGCTAGGAAGTACACTTTTAAACGATTTTACTATTCCGCTAAAAGCAGTTTTCACGTAGCCTTGAATGTTCATAAAATTGGATTTCCAAGCTTGCACTACACCAACTATCGTAGCGGTTATTGCTACTAAAATTGCTGTTATGGGATTGCTCAACATAGCTCCTGTTAAACTAGCTATAGATCGTATACCCGTTACCGCAAATGTTCTAAAACCTCCACCTGCTTTTGAGGTGGCTACGCCAAGCCCTGATAAAACCGTTCCCGATTTGCCAGCTGCAGAGGATAGGTTTCTTAGCGACCCTACAGGATTAATAACAACAGAGGCAAATTTCGCTAATTTGCTGTTAGATAATTGTAAAGAAGCAGAAAAAGAACGGAAAAAGTTAGTAACTTTATTCCCTTCCCCTAGCATATTTAGCTGTCTTTGACTTGCTCGTAGATTTGCTCTAAATGTATCTAGCGTAGGAAAAAGACCTGAAATAGTCTCTCCTAACGTGGTAAATCTTGTTAATACATTTACATTAACTCCTGCGCTTTCAAGCCCTGCTAGATTTGATTTATATTTAGAAACAAACCCTTTTACAGCTTGTAATGCACTACCAGAGCCATTAACAATAGGTTTAGTAATAAATTGCTGCCACTTGCTATCAATATTCCCTGCGGTTTCAAACATTGTCGAAATCGTTTTGCCGAAAAATCTTGTCATTTTCCCAAAAACTTTTAACACAGGGCCAGCAGAAGCGGCTAACGCAGCCATTTTCAAAATGAACTCTTGCGTTTTTGGATCAGCTGATGCAAAAGCTTCTGCCATATTTGCTAAAGCTTCAATCATAGGCTTAGCAGCACTTATCGCACTATTTAATGCGGCTACTAATGGACCGCCAAACGTAATTGCTACATCATTTAATTGACCACGTAAAATCTTTAACTGTGATTCTGTAGTTCCGTATCGTTTACCAGCTTCTTCTGCTAGAGCTGTATTTTCGTTAAACGCTTCGTTACCTCGTTTTACAGCCCCTTCAAAGACATCACTTGCATTGGCTGCACGTAATAAACTATCACGTAATCTAACTTCTGTAATTCCCATATCGTCGAGCACTTTAATAGCTGATATTCCGTGTTTTTCCGAGTCTTTTAAGCCCTGGATAAATTCAATTAGTGCTTGAGATGGATTGCTTTTGAATAATTGTGCAAACTCTTCACTAGTTCGACCTGTTACATTTGCAAAATCTTCCAGACTACCTGATGCTTTGCTAGCTTCTTTATACATTTTCTTTAATTCTGAGGTAGGTATTCCCATTTGCTTAGAAACTGCCGTCAGTTCTTTTCCACCCCAGTTTACAGCATGCACAAAAGATTCCCAAGACACGCATTGCTCTGCTACTGCTTGTTTCAGAGGCGCAAAAGCTTCAACTCCTGTTTCAGTTGCTAATTGCATTTGTACCATTAATCTAGAGAATGCCGATCCGCCCGCTTCGGCTTCTATACCAACAGATGATAACGCCGCCGCAAAACCTACAATGTCTCCTTCGGTCATGCCAATTTGTTTTCCTGCACCTGCTAAACGTAAGCCCATCTCTGTAATCTCTGATTCGGTAGTCGCTAAATTATTACCTAAGTCAACTATCGCTGAACCAAGATTGCTAAATTTATCTTGTGACATTTGCGTAATGTTAGCAAAACGAGCTAGGGATGTAGCCGCTGTATCTGCAGACATATTTGTTGATTCGCCCATATCGATCATTGTTTTAGTAAATCCGACAACTTTATCAGTTTTTATTCCTAACTGTCCAGCTGCTTCTGCTACTTTTGCAATTTCTTCATGACTAGTGGGTAATTCTTTTGCTAAATCTCTAAGGCCTTTTTCTAAATCATCATAAGAATAAATGACTTTACCGTTAGAATCGACCATCTCATCGTTGGTCTTTTTAACTCCAGTAAAGGCACTTTCCCATTTTACCGCTGCGGTTGTTACTGCGCCAACGGCACCCGCAATTGGGAGTGTAATACCTTTAGTCATCGAACCGCCGACTTTTTCAATGCTTTGGCCGATACTTGCGGTTTTATCACCGAAACTTTTCATCGCACCATTCACTGTATTCAAATTACTAGGAATATCAGAAGCATTTGAATTAAGTTTTTTTAGCGAAGACACAGCGCCATTCATCGCACTGGTAAAATTGTTATCACGTGCTGTAAGTATGGCTGTTACCGTTTTACTTTGTGTCACGTTGTTTCCTCCTTTCCTCAACAATTTTTCTTGCTTGTTCTAATCGACGAGCGTTTTCTTCTAGCTCACTTAGCTTTTCCACTTCTCGTTGCGAGATTTCCCCTCGCACATCGCGTTCAAGCTTTTCAAAGTCATAGACATCTTTCACTTCGTTAAAAATATAGCGTTGCCCTTTTTCATCTGGTGTTGTAAAAATACGTGTAGCTAATGCGTTAACGTATAGTTTCCTTTCTTCGTTAATTGCACGTAAATTTACAGCTTTTATCCGTAAATTAAATTCATAAGGAGTCATACGCTCAATTTCTTTTAAAGTGATATTGGGGAAATGTTGAAAACAAGTGACAACTATTTCGTCATAATCTAGGCTGTCGTTTCTTGTTGATTGGCTTGTATCTGTTCCATGTAAGCTATGATTTTTTTGATTGCTTCTAGTGATTTTTTCGTCCGAAGAGCCGTTAACGGTGCTTGCTCCAAGAAAGAGATAAAATTTTCAAACAACGTTAAAGCCTCTTCCGACGTTTCTAAGTAGTCGTCAATTTCTTTCGTTGTTAAGTCATCATAAGTAATTAACGCTGCGTGCATTAATTTTTGAAAGGCAAAAGCGTCGCCATCTTGTAACCCACCAACCAATTGAACGAAGCCGTCTACTTCTTCAACGTCAGGTTTTAATGCGTTAATTTCGTTTAAAAATTTAAAACCGAAAATCAAAGGATATTTTTTTCCGTTAATTGTTGCGACAGGTTTTACGTTTGTTGACATGTAAAATTCCTCCTAAAAAAGCGACAATGCCTTCACATTGCCGCCTACTTCCTGATTTTTAATTATGGTACTAATGCTAATAAATCTGTTTTCGTTGTTTTTCCTGTAAAATCAATACCGTGAGCGGTTAACCATTCTTTGATTTCAGGAATAGTATTTGCTTCTGTTGGTTTATTTTCCAAAGAGCGCCCCGCCAATACGGTAAAAGCTGGAATAGCTACTTTTTCAGATTCTTTTTCATCTTGCACACGTACAATATGGTACGTTCCTGCTGCTACTTTTGCTCCTGCATCAAGTCCTGTAATAGTTAATGGACTTGCTCCTTCAACTACTTTTTCACTACCTTTGTAAATACGATAAATAATTGCCATGATTATTCTTCCTCCTTCACTTTTACAACGGCGCCATCTGATATCGGCGTTACACTTTCAACTTTAGGTACTTCAATTGTTTTTGGTGTGTATTTTTCTACAGGCTCTTCTGGTTCCGCACCAGCCACTGTGTCGTAGAAGAAAGCACGCGCAAGTTCTTCATTTTCGGCGTCAACCGTTGCCCAACCTTCTACTAGGTCACCATTTAAAACTAGAGTTGGTTTAATACTTGAATTAGAATCGGACTCGGCAGAATCTCCGAATGAATCCAACAAGCCTGTGCCAAATTCCGCTTCGTATTTTCCTGTTTTCGGGTCTTTTTTATCAAAATTAATGCGCCATACATCAATTTCTAGCCCGTTACGATACGCATATTTCAACATGTTGTAAGTTTCTGTGCCTGTCCGTAAAAATTCCATTTCTATGGAAGCTGACGGCATTCCTGAGGTAGGAACATTCCCGTCTTTTGTTGATTGTGTATCTGTTTTTGTTTCTGACTTATATTCGTGTGAAATTTCTAAAGCTAATAACTTCGCTGCTGTTGTCGCACGTTCACGTGTTAGTCGAAACATTAACTTAATTTTTTTACCTTGAATTGCTTTTTCCATTTCGAGTTTCCTTCTTTCTTATTCAAATTCTAACGTGATGTCAAGTACACCGTGTGCAAGGCTCGTACCAAAATTGGTTGTATTTTCATAAATTACTTCTGTGCTACTTTCTGTCACTAACCAATTAAAGTTCTTAGTCTGATGCAATTCATGAACGATTTTTCGCACATCGGCTAATACTTGATTTAATTCTCGACGTTTGTCGTCATGATCATAAACATGAATCATAATATTTGTTGAACCTAACGTTCTTGTTTTTGTTTGTCTATCCTTAGACCATTGTTCACCTAAGAAAACAAACGGGTAAGAAGCGTCGTCATCTGGCAAATGCCCATAGGTTTCATAGCCTGTTTGCTCCAAAGTGACAAATAACGCTTCGTAAAGTTCTGAATACGGGTCTTTAAAGGTCATTTTACTAACGCCTCCATATTATCAAGAAATCTTTTAGCTGCTGCTGTTTGCCCTTTTTTCATATAGAAACGTCCGTACATATAACGCGTTCCATATTCTACATATGCTGAATAGTCAGCCATCGCTTCAACTTCGCCAGTCATTCCGTCATCTTTAATAGAAGGTGTCTCACTTCGTTTTAAGTATCCACTTCTGACTGGTGTTTCTTCTGCAATTTGATTTGCCATATAAGCAGTATCATTTTTGACGACCTCTTTTACATCGTCTAGCTTTTTCGCTTCTTCAATCGCTTCGATTAAATCATCCAATCCTGAAATATCTACTCGGTAAGTCATCGATATTCGCTTCCATAAACCGAAGTTCCTTTGCTAACACGCAAATTTTTAACAACGGTAAATTTTCGATTTTTTTGTTCTTCTTCGTCGTAGTATTCAAGAAATCCTGAACGAATAGCTAGGCGGTCTCTAAAACGAAAAATGACCATCTGCTCCTTTATGTTAGGGAAAATGGTCATTTGTTTTTCCGTTCCGACTTCGGTTACATTACCTATCAGTTTTTCCGAAATTAGCTCGTGTTTTTTGTTGTAGTAATCAATACATGTTCTCATAAAAAGGACACCTTCCTTTTACGAATCAAGCCTTGTTCTTCAAGATAATCGTTAATCTCATCTTGAAATTCCCCGAAGTCATCCAAATTATAAGAGATTGTTTCTTCTGATTGAGAGTGTTGTTCCATGCCTTCAAAACCTAAACGGTTATATCGTTTCACTACAATTGACGGAACAATATAGTCCAATTTTTCTGGTATTTTATCAGCTTTCAATTTTACTCGCAGCTGTTTTTCAGTAATGTCCCAGATTTTGATAATTTTTGCCTTATCTTTTTCGTAGGTATCCTCTGAAATATCCAGTAGTACGCGATAATCTGAAAGAGTCATTTTTTCACCTACTCTGCTTCAACAACTGCCCCATCTGCCGTTGGTGTTACCTTTTTAACGGTCGGGGCGCTTACTTTGAATCGTAAGAAACGTAAATGGCAGGACGAGCTTTTTCAGTTACGATAGCATCATAATAGTTTAATCCTTTGATGGTATCTCTGTAGCCGTCACGGTCTTGTGAAGCTGGAATTAGATCAATAGAGTTGTATTTTTCAACTGGCGAACAAACCATCAAAGGCACAAGAATATAATTAATTTTCTTCGTAGAATCTACCTGTAAACGAGATTTTGCAACTTTTTGAATAATAGTATCGGAACCGTCTAACTGCGCAACTTTACGGTTAATACCTGAAATTTGTTGCTCGTTCGTAGTAAATGTTTTTGAAACACCTTTTGCATTTTTTAATGCTGAATAGTAGTCAGTGGATGCAAACATAATAAACGGACCGACAATTTCTGCATCTGTCATATACGCTTCTGCTGCGTCATAAGAAGCTAAAGAGTTTTCTGTAGTAATGGTTTCTTTTACCGTTTTTCCAACGTATTTTCCTTCGCTATCATCATCCGCAGCCTCAGCAAATGCCGCTTCTAATAAGCGTTGTACAGCAGTTCGATCTTTTTCAGGAATCGCAATTAAACGAGTATGCTCTTCCACAAGCGCTTGAACTTCGTAGGAAGCATTTTCTGATTGATCTAATGTGTCTAAGTCATAACCAAACCAACGCTCTTTCTCTAATTTGAACGTTTCTTTTGCCACATCAATTTTAGAACGTTTATTGTCTTCGTTACGTTTATAATCACTAGCAGTAAAACCTTTCATTTTGTTGATGCGGACTTCTTTTGCGCCTACAAAATCCGCTTCAGTTACTGCAGCAGCTCCACCTTTCAATAAATCCCAAACTTGCGAACCTGCGGCAAATTCTTTGTCAATTGCTTTTAAATCTTTGCTATCTAAAATAACTGGCATAATTTTTCATCTCCTATTTCTTTTCTAAATTTTTAGTCAAATTGCTGCGCCAATCGGTCTCTTTTGTTGCTGTAGCAACGTTTACAGTTTGACCTTTCAGCAATTCTTTTTGGATACCATCTCTAGCTTTTGAAATAATTTGTTTTAATTCGTCTACAGCTTTCTTTGTATCCTCGTCTGTATCTTTCACAAGCAATAAATCGGCTTGCGCAGCACTTACGTAGTCGGAAAGGCCATTCTCGGATAAATCATTACGAACAGATTCGGCACGCGTTAAACGGTCAAGACGAGCTTGGGCTTCCTTTTCTCGTTTTTCCGCTAGTGCTTCTTTGTCAGCGGCTTCTTGTTCTTTCGCCTTAACACGTTCTTCCGCAGTCATTTGCTCGTAAGATTTTTGCTTTTCCCAATCAGATTTTGCTTGCTCCACTGCTTTCTTAGTTTCTGCTGCAATCATTTTTGATACATCTTCACGGGTAAAAGTCTTTCCAGTTTCTTTTCCGTCTGGATTTTCATTTTTGGGATTTTGAGAATCCTTTGTCGATGAATTCCCAGATTCGTTTGAATTGTCAGAGTTTGGCTCATCAGAATTTGGCTCATCTGCAAAAAATTGTAAATCCATCGGTAATAATAAGTGTTTTTCTTCGTTCATGTTAAAACCTCCAGCCATTACGTGGCTAATCGAAATTAATAGGTTACGCCTATCAATCGAAACAGCTTTCTCTTTAACGCCTGTAAGCAGTAAGAAGGCAAATAAAAAAAGCCTAACTTTCGCTAGAACTTTTTGTCTTTATAAGCAGGTGCAGTACTACACCGACACCAGTTGTGAATAGGACTTGCATTGATTCCTGGGCTCATTTCAGAAACCTTATGTGGATTTGCACTTGCTATTCCTACACAAATAGGACAAGCGCTTGGTTCTACAATTAGATTGTATTCTTCATACCCATATTTTTCGTAGCTTTGCTTTTGTACTTCGCTTTGTATTCTTGCAGATTCACTAATCATTAGCCGACGTGCGACATAATCAGCCGTTTCCTTTCCTCGCAAGCTGTCAATCACAACTAATCTCCGTAGCTCTCTAGCCAGTACATCTGGATGCTTACCTGCTGCTAGCCCAACTGTTAATAAGCGATCGATACTCGCTTTCAAAACATCTTGGTTTGCCCACAAACGTTGAGAAAATGTCGCGTTATGAAACGACCCCTCAATAATCGCTTTAGTAAACAATCGATAAGTTTCTTCGGAAAGAACAGACTCGCCTAATATCCCCGCTTGTCGTACAAACTCCGCTACAGATTCCTCTGTTAACATTGCTGTAAAATAGGTCTGTAGCTGATTAGTGTTGTCTGTTAAATACAAACCTATTTTCGATTTTAAAAGCTCTAAACGATTAACCTTCATAGTTAAATTGTATAACCTTAATTGCTCGTTAGCTTCTTTTGAAAAATCTCTTGTTTGTACATAACGTTTCGCTTTTTCCGCGAAAATTTGTACGTCATGTTTACTTGCACATCGTTTCGCTTCATCAATGTTAATCTTCTCTTTCCCTGCATAAGCGACGTAAAACTGTTGAATTTCTGCTTCTATCGTTTTCCATAACTGTAAATACCGTCTATGAATTTCTTGTTCGTAATTCACATGTCGTTTCAGCATTTCTTCGATATGTTTTGCTTCTCGTTCCGCCCAATAATTACTCATGTTCTTCGGTCACTTCTTCCGTAGTTCGAGTAAATTTACCGAAATCAACTTGTGGATTTAAACGTTCTTCCGTTTCTTCGTCCTTTATACGTTCCATTTCTTGAGTTACGTCAGGAACAATCGATAATACGCCTAATTGCGTTTCTCTTGAAACAATCCCTTCAAGTTTTTGTGCAGTTTCCGCTTCGTCTTTAATATTGCGCGGAATATTAAAGTCAAAAGTGTATTCTAAATTAAACCATTCCTTAGCTTTATTGGCAGGTACATTCGTAGGCAATGAAAAAATCATTTTGTACATTTGCGCATATGCTTTTTTAAACTTCCTAGCTTTCGCTTGTGCTAAATTCCTAGGATTTTGCATTTTAAATTCTAGCGAAATCCCAGAAGCGTTATTGCTAAAACTTTCATCGTTTGCATTATAAGTCATAGACATTTGATAAATTAACCGCTCTAATCGGTCTAATAGATTTTCTTGTGTTGTATCTGAACTAGGTTTATCTAAAAAATTAATATCTACCGATTCGCCTTCATTTAAAGGCTCAGCACTATTAATCACTCGGTTATCACGTAAATAGGAAGCGACGTTTTCGTCAGCTAAATCTACCCCTATCATTTTTAAGTAGGCATCCGCAAAATAACTCACGTCGTTCGCTTTTTCTGATAGAGCTTCGTTGTAATTATTAATCAGCGACCACACAGACTCAATACGTCCTTGTCGTTCGTCATTTTCCATAAACTCAATCATAGGCACTTCACCGTACGGATTAGCGATTGCCTCTTTTCCACCTAATAAATAAGACAAGGCTTTCTGAAAAACGGTTGGTCCTCTCTTAGTTTCCAATCGTTTAGAAGTCTTGTCTTGTGTAAAAATAAACGTTTCTGTGCTATTTTGTGGATAAACAGTTGCCGTTAACTCGTCCCTTGTCATTTTGTTGTAAAGAACCGCAAACATAGGCGCTTTTAATAAGTCATCTGCGTAAACAATGAATCCTTGTGTAGGTTTTAAATAAGTTACACACGTTTCCGCTTCTTCGTTTTGATATAAAAGCTTATAAGCATGTCCATAAATAGCAGTTAGCTTAGAAAGCTCCGCGTCGTTGTCTTCTTCGTCGTTTCGTTTACGGAAATCTTGAACAAATTCTTTTACCTCACCATCTGGATGAGTAATCTTTGTTGGTTTACCGTTAAAGAAAGCTGCAGAACTGTCTACAACATAACGGGCAAAGTTGACTGCAATTCGATGGTCAGGTTTTCCAATTCCTTTATTTTTTTGATAATAAATATCATGTTGACCGTTGTAGAGCTTTTCTAATTCTTCGTAAAACCCAATTAATTTCCGATGCTTATTAATGTATTTATCCACCAAGCGTTCGTCAATCTTTGCGTTTTTATCACAATAAAAGACACGATTTCCTAAAAGGTCAACGAATTCACGTATTTTACTTTCAGTATTTGGTCTACTTACTTTTTCTGTCATTAAATAACCCCCTTCACGCTCTGTAGCTTAATTCCTCGTGCTTTTTTACTACGATGTTCTACTGCGTATCGTAAAGCATCTATCACGTGATTATAGCTATCAATAGGTTCATTGGTGTACTCCCCTGTTTTCTTGTCTTTAGCCCATGTGTAGTTTTCTAATTCCTCAATCAGTTTTACGCAACGATCGTCTACGATTATCTCATATTGCAATAAAAAAGAAAGCCCCTGTCGTATTGAATCAGGGCCTTTCTTAGCTGCACGTATTCTAGTAATTCCGTTCTTCTTGATTTCTGCAATAGATTTCTTTTCAGCTGAATCTGCAGTGATAACTTCTTTTGCATAGCCTAAATCTTTAATAACCGTTGAGATTTCATCATTCAGCAAGCCTTTTTTGACGTATTCTTCAAGAACATAAATACGTTTGTTCTTCTCGTCTACCTTTGCATGCACAAAAGCGGAAGGGTCGTTTACATACCCAAAGTCTAAGCCAAAATCTGAATCAATCTGTCTTAACAGTTCGTCGTGCTTGTCTAATCGTTTTCTCTGATAGTTTGGAAATACAAGTTTATCTAGCGTAGCAAATTCTCCTAAAGCATATATGCGATAATACGCTGGGTTTCGTTTGGCTAAATCCTCAATCACCTTTTTATTTTCACTATCAAGAAACCGATTGTCTTTATAGGTGCTGTGATAAATACCCGTTCTTCGTTGATCGACTTCTGCTTCCTCATCAAAGAAAGATTTATATACCCAGTTCAGTTTAGAAACTGGGTTAAACATTAAAAAGATTTGACGTTTCACATGCTTACGTTCACGTAAACGCAAAGTAAGCTGTGTATAATCTTCTAGTGTAAATTCTGTTGCTTCTTCCATCACGACGTCAGACAGCCCTTTGATGGATTTTATTTTCTCTGGGTCATCCATTCCCTTGAAAAGAAACTCTGCGCCGTTTGGTAACGTGATTCTAAAATCAGTGTTATTTACTTTACACTTGTCTAGCAGTCCCCAATCAGAAAGACACGCTTTCACATCCTCGAAAATAGAGTCTTTTAAGCTACGCCCTACTTTTCTTGTAAATAAAATCTTTCTTGGTTTCTTCCATCTTTGACATGCTTTAAAAACAACCTTTTGAACGACACCGTGACTTTTGCCAGATGAAGCGCCGCCCCAATAAACCTCGGTGAATTTAGAATAATCCACCAATCGATCATAAAACGATTTGTTAAAAACTCTTGACGGGAAGTTAAACTCTAAAACGATATTACGTTTCTTCGTCTGCATCCCACTCACCAACCTTAATCACAATATCGCCCGTTTGTAAATCGACTTTATCAGTGAACAGCGCATGACGTTTACCAAGAAGCTCGGCTGCTTTTAAACGGTCTTTTGCGCCCACATCGATGTCTACAACGGCTTGTGCGCCTTCGCCTACACCAATTAGCGTGGCTTCTTTGTACTCGCCACGCATAACAGCTGTTAGGTACTCTAGCACCTCTTGGGCATCGGCTGTTCGTTCGTTTTTCAGTTCTGCGAGGCGTTCGTCTATATAAGCTCTGAGGTCAGGTTTAGTCAAGTTTTCCTGTCCTATCTGCTTTGCAGTCTTTTCGCTATATCCCGCTCTGATAGCAGCCTCTTTGGCATTTCCTGTCTCGATGTAAAAGTCACAAAATCGTTTCTGTTTCTCGGTCATTCGCATGTTATTCACCGCCTTTCTGTCTAATAATTTATCACTTCACATACATTTCTATATTCTCTTGTATATGCTTATCTTTCCAACTACCATAACCACAATAAACTAGCTTGCACGCATCAATTTCCTTCGGCGTGGCTTCTCTCGTCATTTCAACAATAGATGCATTCTTTTTTATCTGCACAGACATTACAACACGCATTGAAACAGTTGAGTGCTTCGGCTGTGGATATTCATGTGTTAACGATACATACCAATAGCTTTTCATGTTCTCTCTCCTAATTGTTTTTATGTATATTTGTTTATTGTAAGACAAACGCTTCAATTCCTGTTATACTCACTGCAAGACAGCAACTCCTTTTTGCTTCATGTAACACTTCCAGTTATTTCAAAACATAATCTGCTGTCTGGCCACTAGATATTTTATCTGGTGGTTTTTCATGCGAAAACAATCCAAATATCCGACAAAACTTGACAGCTGTGTTACACTTGTTTTAGGTAGCACTCTTTCATAATAGCTAAAGTTCATAAACTACAAGTGACACGAGATTTTCACTAACGCTACCTAGCCACTAGATCCCATTTCTAGTGGCTTTTTTTGCACAAAAAAAGACCACTCATTTTTATTGAGTAGTCTAAAGATTTATATTAGACTGCCTAGCCAATCTAACACTTATTTAACAATACTAGGTTACTAGCCACTTTATCCTGTTTCCGCAGGCTGGCTAATTCTGAAAGGAGGTGAACCGATCATTAAAGTAAGAAACATTTATTGACGATTTTTATTTAAGCAGCAAAAGTTGCTTATTGACATGACAGGAGTCGAACCTGCATATACTTAATTAAACTCTCATCAATTGAGCTATACAACGATATTAAAAAACAAAAAATTCTTCATTATAAAAAGTCACCGCATAAGCGATGACTAAAAATTCAACTCATATAAATAAAACAATATCGAAATAAATTATTTACTATTAATCTTCCTAATTATATAATGTAATTATTAAATATAATTAGGAGGAATCTTATGCAATCATTAACATTGAAAAGAGTTCAAAAATTTGATATTAGTCAGCCAATATCACTTTCAGATGACAACAACGTACTAGGTACTATCGCTCCTGACAGCCCAAAAACTTTGACTGTAGAATCAAGAATATTTAAAGTATTCAATGCTACATTTATGGAAACTATAAACGAAAGTATCTTTGTACTTAACGATGACGCTGAATTACAAGCTATTAATGAGTATAAGCGTTCAGAAGTTTTTAAAGTTTTTTATGACACCACAGACAAAGTCTTATATTCCACAGCACCATCAGCGATATCTCGTAACTTCTTCAAAACACTAGAAGAGACAGAGCCCTCTAAAGTTAAACTTAGCAATTTTATTTTTGATTTCAAAACAATCCAAACTAAGTTAAATTCAACAAGAGGGATTGCCTTTACCACGGAAGAAGAAGGTGTTCAGAAAAAACGCTTCACTGGCGATAATGTAGAGGCAAATCAAGAAGCTGGGGAAGCATTGACTGATGACACTGCTACTTTCCTAATAGGTAAAATGGATATTTTACAGAAAGAACGAACTATTGGATTTACTAAGGCTGGGGCACTATTAATGTATAGTTCTCTAAATGATATTGATAATGAGAATCCTTTTTTGAACGCAGCACGAGCTATTATCAAAATAATCAGCTGACTTTCCCTAACATAACATAATCCTTTAAAACTGTATCAACTTTTGTTATATCTTTTGTTGTAAGTACAATTTTTTTGTTAGTAGTCTTGAAATTGACTCCATCTATTTTAAAAGATAGATCGAATTTTATATCTTTAGGTTTATCGTAAGTTTTAATTGTTAGTAGGTAAAAAGGATTTTTTTCCATATTTAAAGATACCGTATAGTAGGATTTTTCCTCATACGGTTTTTTATCGTAATTCGATTCTTCCGAAATCACCTTAAGAGTTTCTTCTATTATATTTCTGTAAAAAGACCATTGTTTACGTACATCTCTATGTGAAGTTTGTGATTTAAATATAATAGTCATTGAAAATCTGTCATCTACATATTCATTCCATCTCAAATCAAACTCTGCTTCTATTCCTCTGTCATTCTTAAATTTAATAACTCTAGACTCTTCTTTTTTGTTATCCTTCAAAATTTGAATACTTTTACTTTTTAATATTCGGTATAACTCTTCTTTTAACTTATTAGTATTCTCAATTGAAAGCCCAGGAGTTCTGTAACTCATTTCCCAACGAACGGTTTTAAAGGAAAAATACGTCCTAAATTTATTAACCCAAAAAAACATGGTATTTGAATTATTATAAATATAAAGGATAAAGCCGCTTAGCAAGCTAATCAAAGTAGTAGTTAATTTAAAGATGTTTTCCTTCTGCTCCCTATCAAAAAAGCTTGGAACTAGTGTACACAGAGAAACGACGAAAGCTATCATGACAATTATATTCAATATCAATTTGCCTAAAGAAGTTTTTTTCATGTAAAACACAGCCTTCTAAATGATTTTATGCAATTATATCATACCTTAAGTAAATCTTGAAAGATTTCATTCTATTTCCGTTTATGAAATAATAAACGCCACAGCCGATGAAGATTTGACTATGGCTTGATTTTCTTTACACCCCGTCCACAAGCTGTAAACTAGGTATTTACCGGCGAATGATTATTAAGCTACCTATAGCAATGATCGCTGTGATTTACATGACAGGAGTAGAACCTACACAAGCAATCAAGTACCATTAAAGATCTGTAGAAAAAGAGAGAGGAATTACACCCCATTTCTTTTAGTTTGAGAACGTCTGATTTGTGAGTGATCATTTGCAAACTACATACCGCTATCTTGACAAGTGCTTTCAGCGTACGTCTACGTGTAAGCTTAATGCCAAGTTTATTGCAATATTTGGCTACCTACGACTAAACGAGACCAAAAGAACTGGACTTTCCACATCCTTATTCTTTATTTTTTTGTAGGTAGCCTCAAAAGATAAGCGAAACGGAGCTAAGATAGGTAATGCATGCCTTACCTCGTTTCCTTATCTTTCGACACTACCATAGTAACATCTAAATATTGATAAAAACCGCCAACTTTCCGCAAAAAAACCGCCAAAAATTTTATCTATAGGCGATTATTTTTCCATTTCGATACGCTTCAGCAAATTCAATTAAAGCTTCTGATTTCATACGTTGAATACTTCTTTCAGAATATCCAACTTCTCTAGCAATCTTGTAATTAGAGTAATGATCCTGCACACAAAAACTGTAGTGCAGAATTTGTCTACTAGTCAAACTCAAAGCCATAAGTGCAGATAAAATTGCATCTCTTTCTGCTTCTGCATCAGCTAATTGTACCAGTGCATCTTCTGTTTTGTTTCCGTGTCTTTGGCTTTTAGGCATCTCTGTAATAATTGGTGATTTTAAATCTATCAAAGAACGACCAGCTATTCGCTCTAAACGTCTAAAACTCTTCAACACATTTCTAGCATTCGCTTTTGTTTGTCGAAAATCTACTTCTTTTAACAATAGAATCAAGTGAAATCGCTCCTTTTATGGTATAATAATTTATAATAAACATATCATCATTTAAGAGTTGCTTAGCGGAAACTAAGTAGCTTTTTTTATTTATCCAAACATATATAAGAAATGCTTATTCTTTGCTCATCAGCGACTCTATATGATATAAATTATACTAAGAATACTATTCCAATAGCTATTCACTTCTCAGCCAGTCGGCGGAAACCGACTGGCTATTTATTTATCAAAATATTCATCACTCATACATGTTTGTAGTCAACAAATTATTGGTTGACTATAAAGAAAACAATAATAATTCTACAATATTTTACAATCTTCCATTCGTCATCTTTCACATCATCTTTATTCATTTGATATTTTCCATCTAATAAATATTTTTGGCATAGAAAGTATTTTCAAATCTATTTTTCAATGGTATAATCACTTTAACTTTCTTGGGGATTTTATTTATGAAATAAATTTCCTCCTTTTCTACATTAACTTCTGGTAAACAGTTAATAGTAGTACACGTCTCTACAAGAGATTTATTGTCGATTTTTAATCGGCTATTTAATAGCACTTTATTTGGGGAAAGTGCTAACTCACACCTAAAGAACAACTGGCGGAAAACAGTTGTTTCTACCACATAAGTCAGCTAGTGGTCAGCTGGCTTTTTTTGTTGCCTTAAATTTCATAGTAATGTATTATTAATTGTCTCTATCTGAGATGAAAATGTATCTATAACTAGCTAGCGGAAACTAGTTAGTTTTTTTATACTATTTTTGTTGGTTTTAAAACTACTTAGCCTTTTTATATAAATGTGAACGTCGAATAATTGAATATTAAATTCTTTAAATTTAATCATCTTCTTTACTCGCTTTCTAACCGAATAATTCTCTTTGATCTGTTTACCCGTTTTACCCACTACACTTGTTCCTCCAAACTTGTAATTTCTAGTTCTGTTCGTGGTCGCATACTGTACAACTTTTGGCAAACCATCACAGCAATTTGACCATCGTTTTTATATAAAATACCTTCGGCAGCATCAGTGACTGCTTTGAAATAGTTGTCCAAGTCAGGTTTCTTATCGCAATATTTTCGCTCTAATTCCACTTCTAAGCGTTTCTGTTTATTACTTAAGGCAGATTTAGGCGGATGGATGTAAAACGTCACATGTGCGGAAATTGGCCCTTTTTCAATCAACTTTGCTCTTGATTTACGAAAATAATTCTTTACTTGATTTTTGTATTCTTTCATCGCTCGATCTTCGTAAGTTTTAACATAATTTCCACGCCTTGCAAATCTCGGGCGACTTTGTGGCTTGGGCTCAATCGGTAGAATAATTCGCATCTCTTCCACCTCGAACCTTACAAATCGGCTTCTTTGACGAATACTCCGTTTACCATTTCCCCTTGGCGATTTTTGATTTCGCTATATGCTTGATTTAAGCATTCGTATAAGTCCATGTTATTTTGCATAGCGAGAATAATTAACGTCACAACCACATCACCTATACCATCTCTTAAATCATTTTCATTATTTCTTGCCAATGCAGCGCCAACTTCTCCGACTTCCTCAATCACTTTTAACATTTGCTTTTCGGGTTCCGCTTTATCTAAACGCTTTTCTTTCGCCCATTCTTCCACTAATTTAACTAATTCATCCATCATTTTCCCTCCAAAAAATCTTTTATTTGTCTATCAAGTTCAGCTTGTTCTTCTGGTGATAGCTTTTCTTCTTCACCGTTCGCTTGATTCATCCATTCAGGCACCTTTTCGTGACGAACAGGTTTATTTTGATAGCTACTAATCCCAGTATTTTTTTTGCTTGTTGCTTTAAATGCTTTCTGCGCTTCCATTGCTTCTTCAAGCGTGGTTATGCTTTTATCTTTCCAATTCGCAAAAATTTTATCCACGTATGATTTTAGCCATCTCATATCTACGCTGTACTCATAAGCCTGTTTAACAGCATACAAAACTAGCTCTGGACCCCATTCTCTAATCCATGGACCTAAAGCACCTTTCAACAAGTTATTGGGCTGTTGTCCCCAGTGGCTTTGAATAAACTCATGCACACCGACATCTTCTTCATGATTATTTATGTTTGTGTTTTCGTTTATATTTATGTTTTGTTTATGTTTATATAATGTGCTACTGTTGCGCAACTGTGTTGTACACTTTTCCGCTACTGTTTCGCTACTACTTTGTAAACTGTCTTGTACACTCTCTTGTAAACTATTTGACGTAGAAAGTTTACGTACATCTTCTTGTAAACTTCCTTGTACACTATCTGATGTATAAAGTTTACATATATGGTAAGAAGTTGCTTTTCTTCCATTGGTTTGAAAATCAATTAATCCTAGTTGTTTTAATACATTTCGATTTTTATTTATTCCTTGGCGTGAAAGACCAGCTAGAGTTTCAAGCGTTTGATTACTTGCCGTAAACCACTCACTCCATCTTGTTTTATTGTTTATGCTCATCAATGCGCGCCATAAAGCAATTTGCCCAGATGAAAGTCCCTGATTGTACATTAAATAATCGTCAAACGCTAAAATCTGCTTAATATAGTCCATCATCGCACCTCCCTAGATAAGAGGGGAAAATTCCCTCTCTTTATTTATTCACTAATTAACCTCCAATATTCAACTTCTTACGTTCTTCAACGTTTAGTTTTACTGGTTTAATTTGATACTTGTTTAAAAAGTTCTTAGTACCTATCTGATGTTCTTCTTGATGATGTTGACGACAACCAGCGTAAAAAGTAAATGTTTCGTGATTAATCTTTTGACGATTTCGCCCCATACCGACTACCTCGATATGACAAACATCGGCATGTTTCCCACAAATACAACACTTACGGTATTTAAGGCAGTAATAAAACCATTTGTTATTTTCTAGCAAGTATTGGTATCTCTTTTCTAGTGGCACATCATTTTTCAAAATAAATTCGATTAAAAAACTAATCCATTCTGTTGCTTCATGTCGTGTAGCCTTACTGTGTTCAAAATACACACCGCTTTTAGCTTCGTAGTAATATTTTAAAACCCCTTCTATCCATTTAGGCTCGTCATAACTCCAACGAGCGATGTCGGCTATTAAAACATGAGAAAGTGCATTTTGTTTTTGAGACATTTGCCGATTATCTAACAGTTCAACTTTTGCCAAATTGTCATCATTGTTAGCTAAGAGATCGAGGAAATTTGAGTTAATTTCTTCCTCGAACTCGATAGCTAATTTATTTCCTTTATGTTTTATGATTTTTCCAATCATTCCATCACATCATTAAAAAATTGTTCATTTTCTAGCTTATGAATATTTCTATTGGTTAATTCCATTAGCTTATGATGTATTTCTGTGTCTAAATCTTCTATCTTTCCATCAAATTTTATAATCGTCAGAAATTGAGCTTCTACACTTTTTTCCGAAACTTTTTTTAACGCAGCTATTTTTTGGAAATTTGCTCTCAACTGTTCCAATTGTTTTTTAGTAATTTTCTTTACATTTTTTTCTTGTTTCTTGTATTCGTCTGTATCCGCATCTTTTGTATCATCAATTAGATATAATCCATTTAGCGCATACTTCCGTGCATACGAAGAAGCAGTTCCAGTGATTTGGCTATCATCCATCCCTTTCTTGGTAAGTGATTCTCTAGCGTACGCGGTGAAACTTTCTTTTATAATGCCATCCGTTATAGTCGCCGTTGCCTTAATGTAATGCCAATCTCCGATTAGCAAAGGTTCATCTGATAGTGTCAAAAGTAATCCTTGCTCTGCATTTAGTGGCTTCACAGCATTTAGAATATCTTCTGCTGATCGATACTTATATTTTCCAAACGAGTTGTATTGCCCTTTAGGAGCTTTTAATGCTGTTTGCACAGCAATTAGTTTTTCTACAAATGTTTTTTTATCTTCTGACATGTTCTCTCTCCTCTTTATAACAAACTGACCAACGACAAGGATTTAATCGAATATAGTCTCCTGCATCAAAAAAGGTAACTTTAATGGGAATACAATCTTTATACTCATCAAGAATAAGTTCCATGTAATCTTCTGATTTCGTAATCTTTTCAATTGTTTTCCCTGAAATAGTATCTCTAAGCGTTACTTCCAATACTTCGTCATAGATTGTCAATACATTGTCTTTCCAATCTCTAATTTCTTCATTATCCTCTTCGCTAAGCGTTTCAGGCGATTCTGTTAAATATCTATCTAGTGCATTTGCTTCTCTACGATTCATTCACAAAACCTCTTTTCTGTGTTACAATTTTTCTAGTATAATTTTTGTGTGCGACTAATTGCTTGGCGGCGTAGTCGCTTTTTTCATCATGCAATCCCTCTGCGCTCTTTTTGTTGCGCAATGTATAGTTGACTTTTTTGTTGCTTGTACCATAAATCAGCTAATCTTTTTGCTTGGTTTAACTTTTCTTTTCTAGTCATTACAACTCACCTCGTAAAAAATCTTTTAACAATATATCTAGTTTTTCCTCA